>ERZ808041.53-NODE-53-length-148593-cov-9.314673_pt1 | contig 148593 bp, 146 predicted proteins | sample MGYA00380192_ERZ808041 | MGnify/ENA primary metagenome ERZ808041 (study PRJEB31490, sample SAMN06133412) | mouse gut metagenome | isolation source: Z1_1 | host: mice | place: China: Chengdu | collected 2015-05 ...
ATGTTGAACCGCCGTATGCCGAACGGCATGTACGGTGGTGTGAGAGGGGAGAGAAAATCTCCCCTACTCAATTGCACACGGGCACCCAAAGGAAATATGTCAGCAAAGCTGACGGGTGCCCGGCGCGCGAGTAGGGAAGATGGGACTTCCCTACTCGATTGCACAGACCCGTGCAAAGGAAATATGCCGCTAAGACGGTGCACGGGTCGTGTGGCGAGTAGGGAGAAGATGAAACTTTTCTATTTGCACGTCGATGTAGAGGAAATATGTCATTGCATGGCCATCGGCGGCGCGAGAATAGGGGAAGAAAAATTTTCCCTACTTGATTGCGCAGATGAAATATACTGCTAAGGCAGCATATGCGGGCACCCAAATGAGATTAGAAAGTCGTAGAAAGGAATGTGCTATGAGTAACGAAAATGAAACAAAGAAAGAGGATGATGATACACTTGAAGCGAAGAAGTACAAAGATGAGAAAATTGAAAAAGAGAGTCAAGTTACCTTGGATGAAAATAGTAGTAATCACAGGATTCACCTGATTACAATTATAGGAGAAATAGAAGGCCATGAAAATGCAGGGAATCAATCTAAGGTAACAAAATATGAATTGCTATTGCCACAGCTTGCGTCTATAGAGGATAGCAATGAAGTTGATGGGGTATTATTGCTTTTAAATACAATGGGTGGAGATGTGGAAGCGGGACTTGCAATTGCAGAAATGATTGCATCGCTAAGCAAACCTACTGTCTCATTGGTTCTAGGAGGAAGTCACAGCATTGGGGTTCCAATTGCAGTGAGTACAAACTATTCTTTTATTGTTCCAACAGGCACTATGGTTGTGCATCCAGTCAGAATGAATGGTATGGTAATTGGAGTGCCACAGACATTTAATTATTTTAGGGAAGTGCAAAATCGAATTACAAGTTTTGTATGTTCACATTGTAATATAGCAAAGGAGCGATATGAGGAATTAATGATGGAGACAGAAGTGCTCACCAAAGATGTGGGGAGTGTACTGGAAGGTGAGGAGGCTGTCAAAGAAGGAATTATCTGTGAAATTGGTGGAATATCACAGGCGATTGCAAAGTTGCACGAATTGATTAATAAGAAGAAAAATAAAAAATAAAACCAATCCACATAGAAAAGGGCTACGCTATTGACATTGTGTAGTCCTTTGATAAAATGGAGATAACAAACATAATAAAAGGGCATTTTTGCCATATCTGATAATGTTTGACAGAACAAGCAAAAAGGAGAGAATGAGAAAATGAATATTACTATTACTGGTAATCTTGGAAGTGGCAAGTCAAGTGTGGCAAAAATACTTAAAGAGAAAGGATATGAATATTCCTCAACAGGAAATATATTTCGGCAGCTCGCTATGGAAAATGGACTTTCTGTTGAAGAATTTAACAAGAAGGTAAATGAGGCTGCAAGCCGTGGGGATCATTCTGTCGATAAGATGATAGATGACACAACGACAAAGATTGCCGAAGAACAGGATAATGTTGTTTTTGATTCCCGCCTCGCTTGGCATTTTGCACCAAAAAGTTTTAAGGTGTTTATTATTACTGATATTGACGAGGCAAGTCGCAGAGTGTTTCATGATAGTCTCCGCGCAAATTCAGAGTCCTATGAGTCGCAGGAAGCTTGCAGAAAAGCATTGATTAATAGGCAGAAATTAGAGATAATGCGTTATCAGGAGGTATATCATATTGATTATTATGATATGAGTAATTATAATTTGGTGATTGACAGTACATATGCAGCGCCTGCTGAGATTGCGCAAGAAATTTTGGATAAAATGGTTGCATATCAGAATGGTGATTTTGAGAAAATGATGGAGTTGAATCCAGAATCTATAAAATTTTCAGAGAGAGCAGATCTGGATTTGGCAGATAATGATATGGTGGAAGTTTTAGAAAAAGGTGGGAATTTTACGCTTCATGCTGGAAAAAACAGATTTGAGGAGGCGCTGACGCACAACAAAAAATTTATAGTAGTCAGAGTAGCTGCTTCAGAGTCAGGAGGCGAAGATAATTTTATGAATTTTGCAAATATGGTAAAATCATAAAAAGACTTTTTTGGTGAAAAGAGATATTGTGTATTTCAATATTATAAGCCTCGGCGTAGCGATTGCTACGCCGAAATAATTGTTTATAGGTGTTTTTTACCCAAAGGATTCTAATTCATCAGATAAATCATGAAATTTAGATAACCAGCGAAAGTTACCCACAACAGATAGGGAATTTGAAGGTATGCTGCAATCATGTCTAGTTGGCCGAATTTAAAAATCATTTTGAGAATGGCAGACCACAATACAACAAGCCATATAAATGCAAATAAAAACGTCAGCATATTAAAGAAAATAATTGGCCAGAAGAAATTTAGGATTAACTGTAATGCGTAGCTGAGCAGCGCATCTAACACCTCGTAGGAGGATTCTTTTTTTTGTAGATAAATGCGGGCGCTTCCAATTCCCATCAACACGTATAAAATCGTCCAGACAATTGGAAAGAGAATTGCAGGCGGAGCAAGCGGAGGTTTGTTTAGCACAGCATAAATCTTCATATTGTTCTGTGTGAGAATGGCTGAGAGACCGCCGACACCGAGTGCAATAAAGACAGAAATAAAATAGGGTTTTAATTTAGCCCACATAGGAAACCTCATAACAGCAATAAATTCTATACTATTTTATGCGATAATGAAATTTCCTATGAGTGTAAAAAGACAGTTGTTCCTTATTTTCTTTGATAGATAGAGTAATGTAAGCTTTTGAGTAAAGTGATAGCTTCCTCTAGGGAAGATTGCTCATAAAATTCAACGCGCAGCACGCCTTCTTCAAAATCACGGTTATGTATAATTCCAATATTTTTGATGGAGATGTCTGCTTTGGCAAGCAGTGTAGCGAGTGAGGCAATTGCGCCTGCTTCATCGGGAATATCTACGTAACATGCAAATATTTTGTTGATTGGTCCTCTTGGCAAGTCAGAAAAAGAATCCCGATATTCTTTGGAGGTGGTGAATAAATCATGGGTAAATCCGATTTGCTTTGTGCGTACAGCATTGCTGATTGTCTGTAATGAGTGGATGTAATCATCTAGTAAATTAGCAATGTTCTCTGCATTTGACATGCAAATGGATTCCCACATATCAGGGGAGGAAGAAGCAATGCGTGTGATGTCTTTAAAACCTCCTGCAGCAATCATTTTCATGGTGCCTTCTGCGGAATCATGGTCATGTACCAGATTTGCGAGGGCAGCGGCGACAAGGTGCGGAACATGGCTGACGGCAGCAGTTACATAATCATGTTCTTGACTGTTTAAAATCATTGGAATAGCTCCCATTTTTTTTACAAGAGAATAATATCTAGCGACAGCCTCACTGGGGACTATCTCTGTGGGAGTAAGGATATAGTATGCATTTTCTAACAGAAGAGGATTGGCATTTGCAAATCCTGTTTTTTCGCTACCTGTCATAGGATGCCCACCAATAAACTGGCGGTCTAATCCAAGACGTGAGACAGTTTCATGGATAGAACCTTTGACACTTCCAACGTCAGTGACAATTGTCTTTTCAGATAGAAAAGGTTTAAGTTGCTCTAAAAATTGGTTGTTTATAACGACAGGGCCACATAGAAATATGATGTCGCAGTCAGAAAAGAGTTCGTTTATCTTAGTGGTGCCAATATCGATAGCACCAACAGCGATTGCTTCATCTAGGGTGGATTGTCTGCGTGCATATGCTACAATCTGAGCATTTGTATAAATTTGTCGAATTGCAAGTGCAATAGAACCACCGATTAATCCAAGGCTGAGAAAGCCAAATTTATTGCCGTTATTATTATTTATTATACAATCCATAACACAAAAAAATCCTTTCAAAAAATAGTTGCAAAGACTCCTTTGCGAATCTATTTTAGCATTGTATAAGAGATCTGTAAAGGTGCGAGTGTGAAAAGCAACTTATTGCTTTAATATATAATTGCATGTCAAGTACAAATTTTCGTCATTTCATATGAAATTTTTGAAAGTATTTTATGCAAAATGCTGTATGCAAATTGCACAAAAATGATTGAATTGTCTGAAAATATATAGTAAAATTGTAATAGTTAAGCCATGCACAATTGATTTTGGAATCAATTCTATAGAGTTTGTGCCTGACGACGGAATAAATGTCATAGGCAGTTTAAAACCAAACGGAAATGTTTTAAATGACAGCTTATGAATTGGCATGGGTAATTATCATTAAATTAAGAGTATTCTCAAGATAGTTGGGAGTGCTCCCTAAAATAGGAGGTAGCTGCAATGAATGTTTACACAACTGATAAGATCCGAAACATAGTATTGTTAGGTCATGGCGGGGCTGGAAAGACAAGTCTCGTAGAATCAATGGCGTATCTGTCAGGTATCACGTCACGTATGGGACGTGTAGAGGACGGAAATACAGTCAGTGATTTTGGCAAAGAAGAGCAGAAAAGAAAGATTTCCATCAGCACATCGGTCGTGCCAATTGAGTGGGACGGCGTAAAAATTAATATCCTTGATACGCCTGGATATTTTGATTTTATCGGTGAGGTTGAGGAGGCGATCAGTGCGGCGGATGCAGCAGTCATCGTGGTATCGGGCAAGTCTGGCGTTGAGGCGGGCACAGAGAAAGCCTGGGAGTTGTGTGAAAAATACAAGCTGCCAAGAATGATTTATGTGACTGGAATGGACGCCGACAATGCGTCGTTTAAAAATGTTGTGGAAAAGCTTACAGAAATGTATGGTAAAAAGATTGCGCCATTCCATTTCCCAATTAGAGAGAATGAGAAGTTTGTGGGATATGTGAATGTTGTGAGTGAGACAGGAAATCGCTGGAAAGGCAAAGATGTAGAGCCGTGTGATATACCAGATTACAGCAAAGATAATCTGAATCTATATAGAGATACGCTGATGGAGGCAGTTGCTGAGACAAGTGAAGAGTTTATGGACCGTTATTTTGGCGGAGAGACGTTCTCTGAAAATGAGATTCGTGCAGCGCTCCGCACCAACGTTATAGATAGTTCTATTGTTCCAATTAGCATGGGATCGAGTCTGTTATGCCAGGGTACATATACGTTGTTGGACGATATTGTGAAATATATGCCAAGTCCTGAGAATAGGCAGATTGCAGGCTTTAATATGAAGACAAACGAAGTTTTTGAGGCAAATTATGACTTCTCAAAGGCAAAATCGGCCTATGTTTTCAAGACAATTGTGGACCCATTTATTGGAAAATATTCTTTGATTAAGGTGTGTTCTGGGGTGTTTAAGGCAGACGACACAATTTATAACAAAGATAAAGATGTGGAGGAAAAGGTTAATAAGCTTTATATATTGCAGGGCAACAAGCCGATTGAAATTAGTGAGCTTCACGCAGGTGATATTGGTGCAATTGCAAAACTTACGGCTGCGAGAACAGGAAATACGCTTTCCACAAAGGGAACTATAATCGAGTATGGTAAGTTTGAAATATCAAAACCGTATACAGCAAAGCGCTACAAAGTGCCTAATAAGGGTGATATTGATAAGGTTTCACAGGCGTTGCAGAAGATGTCACACGAAGATCAAACTTTAAAAGTAGTCAATGATGTGGAGAACAGACAGACTTTGCTTTATGGAATTGGTGAGCAGCAGCTTGAGATTATTCAAAGCCGTTTGGCAAATGAGTACAAGTGCGAGATTGAACTGAGTGATCCAAAGATTGCATTTCGCGAGACAATTAAGAAGAAATCTGATGTGGAATATAAATATAAAAAGCAGTCTGGCGGGCATGGACAGTATGGCCATGTTAAGATGCGCTTTGAGCCGTCTGGTGATTTGGAGAAAGCATATGTATTTGAACAGGAAGTAGTTGGCGGTGCAGTTCCAAAGAATTATTTTCCGGCTGTTGAGAAGGGAATGCAAGAATCTGTCTTGAAAGGACCTTTGGCTGCATATCCAGTAGTCGGTGTGAAGGGCATTCTGTATGACGGTTCCTATCATGCTGTAGACTCTTCGGAAATGGCGTTTAAAACTGCTGCTATTCAGGCATTTAAGAAAGGCTTTATGGAGGCAGGACCTGTGCTTCTCGAACCGATTGCGTCCCTTAAGGTGACAGCACCAGAGCGTTACACAGGTGATATTATGGGAGACTTGAATAAGCGGCGCGGCAGAGTGCTCGGCATGAATCCAGTTGGGAATGGCAAGCAAGTTATTGAGGCAGATATTCCAATGATGGAATTGACTGGGTATTGTACAGTGCTTCGTTCTATGACTGGTGGACGTGGAAACTTTGAATATGAAATAACAAGATATGAGCAGACACCAAGTGACATTCAAGAGGCACAGGTAAAGGCAAGAGCAAACAAAGTGGCGGATTCTGCTGAAGTTTAAAAGATTAAATCGTTTGGAATAATTTTTAAGTGGATTTTAATGAGACTGGCTGCGAAGCGTTATCACAAAAGTAGTACCGCCGCCAGGTGTGTCAGTTACTTTAATATTTCCATGATGTGCAGTAATAATATCATAGGCAATGGACAGACCAAGCCCAAAGTGATTTTTATCACTTCGGGCTTTTTCACTGCGGTAAAAACGATCAAATATTTTTATTTTTTCTTCATTGCTAATTCCTACACCTGTATCAGAAATCTTTATTTCAAAGTGTCTGTTTAGATAGGCGATAGATAGACAAATAATACCACCTTCTGGAGTATAGCTAATAGCATTGTGAAGAAAGATTGTCAGTACTTGCACGATACGATCACTGTCACATATACAGTCTGGAAGAGGGTCTTCTGGGAGAGAAGCGCTGATTTTAATGTGTTTTGCTGCTGCCATATGTTCAAAAGATTCACAGGCGTTTAGAATCAGTGTGTCGAGCTGTGTATGCACTGGTTTAATATCGAGATGTCCAGTATCGCAGCTTAACAAAGTGAGCATGTCATTTAAAAGTCTTGAAGTGCGAAGCGCTTCGTTTTTAATAGTGGTTAATTCAGAACATATATTTTTGTCGAGTCCTGTTTCGGCGCAAGAAAGTATGACTGCAAGTGGCGTGCGGAGTTCATGCGAGGCAGATGCAATAAATTGATTTTGTTGAAGTCGGCTTGTTTCAATAGGATTTAGTAATTTTCCAGTAAAAATCCATGCAAATATCCAGATAGCGATAAGGGCGAGAGTGATAATACCCAAAAATAAAAATCGTTGTCTTAACATTTGGTTTTGTAGGTTCTCAAGTGGTGCAGCTAATAAAATTTTTAGGTTTGATGTATTTTTTTGCATATGAATTACAAAACAGCAGTATTTAGAAAAAGTGACATTTGTGTTATTTTTGTATTCTAAAATAAAGGAGACATAACTACTTTTGTAAGAAAGTGTGTGTGGAGTGCTGGAAGAGTTTTCAGTTTGATAATAGTTCCAAGCTTGTTCAAGCACCTGTTTTCTTTCTTTATTTTCTTGTACTTTATTGATGTCATATAAAAATTCAGTGTCATTGTCTATCAGAGATACGTAATATTTTTTTCCAGATTCAAGTTGTGAAAGCCAAGTGTTGGTGATAATGTCTTGTTGCTCAATGTAGGAAGCAATGGTGTAAATATCACTTTGATAGGAATATATTTTGTTTTTCATCATATTGTTCTCAGAAATAAATAGATAGCCAAGCGTCATAACCACCAAAATCAATGTGGTAATGCAGCCATTTAACAATGTCAATTGAAAATGGGCTTTTTTAATGGTGTTCATAAAAAGTCTTCCTCCAAAAATGGGCGTTTTTATTCTTCCAGCAGACAGTAGCCAATACCGCGAATGGTTCGTAATTTTAGGCAACTACCAACAGCTTTAAGGCGCCTGCGAACAAAGTAAATATAGTTGTCGAGATTTCCTTCCTCAACATCACTATCAGGTCCCCAGACTTTTAATAGAAGTGTGTTTCTTGAGAGGGTTTGTCCACCATTTTTAATAAAAGTCTCAAGCATTGCGCCCTCGCGTTTAGAACAAGTACAGCTACCTGTTGGCCCTGTAAGTGTGTTTGATGTGCCGTCAAAGCGAATATCACAGTAAGAGGGTAAAATTGTTTGATTGATAATAGGGGAGCGTCTTGTGACACATTGAATGCGTGCTAGTAGCTCCTCAAAGGCGAAGGGCTTGACCAAATAATCATCAGCGCCAAGATTTAACCCAGTTACTTTATCATTTAACGTTCCAAGGGCAGTAATTAGAATAATTGGAATATTGATGTTCTGTTTACGAAGTTTGGTCAATACCATAGTTCCTTCCATATTGGGTAACATTCTGTCGAGCAATATGACATCATGAATGTTTTGCGCGGCGTAGTAGAATGCTTCTTCCCCGTCATAGCAGGAATCCACGCTAAATCCTCTTGAAATTAATTGGTTTGTGAGTGATTCGTTTAATTTCTTATCATCTTCGGCAAGTAATATACGCATAGTTGTCCTCCATTTGGTAGTGTAATATAGATTCCCTCAATATCAAATTCAAAAAGATTTCGGTTTTGAGGGACGAAAAAAGAGATCTTTAAAGTCAAAAAATAGTTTCTGATATAACCTATATTTTACTTTATTTTTCTCTAAATTATCTCTAAATTTACTCTGAATATATAATACCTTCTTGGAGTCTCTTACGCAATTATTTGTTGTAGGAAAATTTTTTATTATTTTTCATAGGGTGCAATGATTTATTTTTGGAAAAATATAGGTAATCGTTGAAATTTTCATAAAAATATGGTATGTTTAAAGAAAGAGTAAGGTCAAAGATTTAAGGAATAAGTAAGTAGATATGGGACGAAAAACAAAAGAAAAGGACATGGTGGAATATATTTGTCCAAAGTGTAGAACAAAAATTACTGTGGAGAAGGGAAAACGAGTACCATCATTATATTGTAAAAATTGCTTGAAGTCAAAACAGTTAACTATGTTAAGATTGATATATCAGAAAACAGATCAATCGAACAAAGAATCAACAGAAATAGTTTTCCAAAAAGAAATGAAAAAACAGGAAGTCTAAAGATTTCCTGTTTTTTCATTTTTCATTTTTCAGATTTTCTTTTCAAGTAAACTTAGAAGTCCGTAGATGCCCATCGCGATAATACAGAGAATAACAATACTTAAAATTACCATATCTAATTTAAAAACTTGACTTCCGTAGATAATAAGATATCCCAATCCTTTTCTTCCAGCAAGAAATTCTCCAATAATTACTCCTACTAGGGCAAGGCCAATATTGACTTTGGACAGTGAGATAAAAGTGGGAATATTTCCTGGAAAAACGACTTTAGTAAAAGCTTGCAATTTTGTTCCTCCTAATGTTTCAATAAGTTTTAGTCGCTCTGGATCAGTCTGTGCAAAGGATTGATACAAATTTAAAATACAACCGAATATGCCGACTGATATCCCGCATAGAATAATAGTGCGAGGACCTGTTCCTAACCATACAATGATTAGCGGTGCTAATGCTGATTTTGGCAGACTATTGAGCACGATTAGAAATGGTTCAAACATTTTTCCAAGCGAAGGATAAAACCAGAAAAAGGTAGCTGTCAGCACGGAGAGAACGATAATTAGCAAAAAACTTATACCTGACTCTAAAAGGGTAATGCCAATGTGATTTAATAGGGACATATCTTTTATATCATGCCAGAATAATTGTGCGATTTCAATGGGGGAGCTAAAATAAAAACGGTCAATCCAGCCCAAATCAGCAGATACCTGCCAAAGCATTATAAAAGCTATAAATAGCAAGATTCGACTCCAAAAAATATATAATTTGTGTAATTTCTGACGACGCAGAAAGTTTTTTTGTCCAGTTGTAAGCGTAGTTGTGTCCACATTGTTGGTACGATTATATTTCGGTGTTTTCATTTTGCATTTCCCTCCATATTTTATCAAAATATTCCTGAAAAAGACTTGATTTTCTTATGTTTTTTCTTTGAATTCCATTTGCTTCAAATTCAATAGGAATAATATCTTTTATCGTGCAAGGTGATTTTGTAAGCACAAAGATAATATCTGCCATAGAAATAGCTTCAGAAATATCGTGTGTTACAAGAATTGCTGTTTTTTGTTCTGATTTAATAATATCATGTACATCTTTTGATACATTGAGTCTGGTCTGATAGTCAAGTGCGCTGAATGGCTCGTCAAGCAGGAGAAGGTCAGGGCGGATAGCAAGCGTTCGGATAAGTGCGATTCTCTGGCGCATACCGCCAGACAGTGCCGATGGCTTCTGATTTTTTACATTGGACAGATGGTATTTTTCTAACAAACTGTCCACCAGTTCTAAATTTTCTGTCGTTTTCTTTTTTTGTATTTCAAGACCAAGCATAATATTTTGATAGACTGTGCGCCATTCCAATAAGTGATCGTGCTGTAGCATGTATCCAACGCGTGGGGCGTTAAAGTCCTCAGAGTAAAATGTAATAAAGCCGCTTACAGGTTTGAACAAATTGGCTATTAGAGAAAGGATTGTGGATTTGCCGCAACCGCTTGGACCGACTAGGGCTGCAAAAGCGCCTTTTTCAATGGAAAAATTTATGTCATTTAGAACCTTTACTTCACCAAGATTACTGTAGTAGGAGAAATTTACGTGATCTAGACGGAGAAAAGGTTTCCCTTGGGGATTTTGGAACATATTATAATCACCGCCTTTCTTTGATGCATTTCTGTATAGGATAGTATATGAAAAGAATATGGCAAAAGTGATAAAGGACAAAAGGTGTTTTGTGCAAATTGTGGAAAGGAATTGAAAGAATATATCTTCTAAGATATATTTGCGTAATATGTTAAAATCTACGCAAACCATCACTCCTTCCCACCACATATCTCTCCTCAAATCACCCTCATTATAAAAACAAACAACACCTCTAAAAAAGAAAGGAGTGCTTGAACAAAATCTATTACCCATGATATACTATTCTTATCATATACTGCGGAAAGGAGCGAATTAAATGGATTGTCCAATCAACACTAAAATTAATGATTCACATTTTACAAAATTGTTAGCAGAGTACAAAACAACTCCTCAAGGAAAGAAAAATACAGTTTCCGCATTGCGAAAACTGGTGAATAGAAGTGGAAAAGATATATTTTATATTACGAAAGATGATGCAAAAATTTTTTATGATTCTTGTATCAATGATATCCTAAACGGTACCTATAAGCCTTTGTATATCAAGACGTTAATACATTCCTTAAAAGCCTTTTATAAATATATAAATGAACTATCTGCGAACAACGAACTAGAAGGAGTGTCGTTTCCCTGCTGCTATAATGGAAATCCATTTGATGATATTATTATAACTATTCCTGACAAACTAGAATATCACGAAGCTGATTTTCCTTCTATAGAGAATATCGATGCTTTATTGTCTCTGTGTCCCACACCAAGTTTAAAGGCAGCAGTGTGCCTTGCATTTAAAATGTGTTTGACTATCAGTGATATTTCTACATTGAAGAAGAAGCAGATTATTATAGACGGTGATAAAATGTATATTAAATTCGTGTGTAAGAATGAGCTGGGCGATTATCCACGATATCTAGCCGTTCCAGATGATTTGTATGCTATGCTCCAACAGCTTTGCAATAATACAGAACCGAGCTACGAGTATCTACTGATATCCAAACGCCATACTCCTTGCGCCGTTCGTACCTTGGAACATGCTTTAAATAAAATAGTTACCGAAAATAATCTTGGAAACAATTTGACATTTTCTTCTCTTAGGAATATGGGAATACGAATTTTACTTAACAATGGCGCACTTCCACGAGAAGTTGCAGATTATCTGGGAATACAAGGCAAATGGCTTAGTCGATACGAAAATGTTCCTCGATACCTAATAAAAGATGTCAATAAATTTTCTAATATTGAAATTAAACAGACATTGTTTTAATAAATAATTGCATAAAAATATCCTAACCACTATGCTTTCTAACATACTTGATTTTTTTATTGCATCGATTCAAAAATTATGCTATTATTACTAATATTTATGGACTACAAGAAAATTCTGAAGAGAGCAGGAGGCGAGACTTGAGATGGCACAACTTTGGGGTGGTAGATTTACTAAGGAAACTGATAAGCTTGTCTATAATTTTAATGCGTCTATTTCATTTGACCAAAAACTTTTTCGTCAGGATATAGAAGGCAGTATTGCACATGTAAAAATGTTAGCAAAACAAAAAATATTATCAGAAAACGAGAAAGAGCAGATTTTATTAGGATTGGAAAGCATTTTGACAGATGTTGAAAATGGCAAACTTACAATAACAGATGAATATGAAGACATTCATAGTTTTGTGGAAGCAAATCTAATTGACAGAATTGGCGATGCGGGCAAAAAACTGCATACTGGAAGAAGTCGGAATGATCAGATAGCACTTGATATGAAACTTTACATAAGATATGAAGTGATAGAGATTAATGAGTTGCTAAAAAATTTACTTGAGAATATCCTAGTAATAATGGAACAAAATACAGAGACTTATATGCCCGGATTTACACACTTGCAAAAAGCGCAGCCAATTACGCTTGCGCATCATATGGGAGCATATTTTGAAATGTTTAAGCGTGATAGACAACGACTTGATGATATCTATAATAGAATGAATTACTGTCCGTTAGGTTCTGGTGCTTTGGCAGGAACTACTTATCCATTAGATAGAGATTATACAGCACAATTACTTGATTTTAATGGACCAACGTTAAATAGTATGGATTCTGTGGCGGATAGGGATTATATCATTGAATTGTTATCTGCGTTATCTACTATTATGATGCATTTAAGTCGTTTCAGCGAGGAAATTATTTTGTGGAACTCCAATGAATATCATTTTGTGGAAATTGATGATGCATATTCAACTGGAAGTAGTATTATGCCACAAAAAAAGAATCCAGATATCGCAGAGCTTGTGCGTGGCAAAACTGGACGTGTATATGGTGCATTAATGTCAATCCTCACAATAATGAAAGGAATCCCACTTGCTTACAATAAGGATATACAAGAAGACAAAGAGCTGACTTTTGACGCGATTGATACCGTTAAAGGTTGTGTAGCGCTATTTACAGGTATGCTAAAAACGCTCAAGTTTAACAAAGATATTATGAAGTTAAGCGCGATGAAGGGATTTACAAATGCGACCGATGCAGCGGATTATCTCGTAAATCATGGCGTTCCATTTCGAGATGCACACAGTATTATTGGAAAGCTTGTATTGTATTGCATTGAGAAAGGCAAGGCGATTGACGAATTATCTCTTGAAGAATTAAAAGCAATCAGCCCAGTATTTGAACAGGATATTTTTGAGGCAATTAGCCTTGAAACTTGTGTGAATAAGCGTATGACAATTGGTGCGCCAGGACCAGATGCTATGAAAAAAGTTATTCAAATTTATAGGGAATATTTGAATCTTAACTGATGAGCTGAAGCTACAGGAGAATTTTGTAATTATGATTTAAATAAATTAAATATAGAAATTTACAAAACTGATGTTGATATTCATGTTAGCAGAATGGAGGAGAAAAATGAGTGAAAAATTAAAAGTAGGTATTCTCGGTGGTACAGGAATGGTAGGGCAAAGATTTATTTCTCTTTTGGAGAATCATCCGTGGTTTGAGGTGACGACAATTGCAGCAAGTCCTCGTTCTGCCGGAAAAACATATATGGAAGCAGTTGATGATAGATGGAAAATGACAACACCAATACCGGAATCTGTAAAAAATATTGTTGTCATGAATGTCAATGAAGTAGAAAAAGTTGCTTCTGAGGTTGATTTTGTATTTTCCGCAGTTGACATGACAAAAGAAGAGATTAAGAAAATTGAGGAGGAGTATGCAAAAACAGAAACTCCTGTAGTTAGTAATAATTCTGCGCACAGATGGACTCCAGATGTTCCTATGGTTGTGCCAGAAATTAATCCTGAACATATGAAAGTAATTGATTTTCAGAAAAAACGTCTTGGTACAACAAGGGGATTTGTCGCTGTAAAACCAAATTGTTCTATTCAGAGTTATGCTCCTGTTCTTACAGCGTGGAAGGAATTTAAGCCATATGAAGTTGTTGCGACTACTTATCAGGCTATCTCTGGTGCAGGAAAAACTTTTAAGGATTGGCCTGAAATGGAAGGTAATATTATTCCATATATTGGTGGTGAGGAAGAAAAAAGCGAGAAAGAACCACTTAGAATCTGGGGCGAAATTAAAGATGGTGTAATTGTTCCGGCGACGACTCCCGTTATTACATGTCAGTGTATTCGTGTACCAGTGTTAAATGGTCATACTGCTGCCGTATTTGTTAAGTTTAGAAAACAGCCTACCAAAGAACAATTAATAGAGAAATTAGTAAACTTTAAAGGTGTTCCGCAGGAACTTGAACTTCCAAGTGCACCAAAACAGTTTATTCAATATCTTGAGGAAGACAATCGACCACAAGTAAGCCTTGATGTTGATTATGAAAATGGTATGGGGGTCTCTGTAGGACGCATTCGCGAAGATAATGTATATGATTGGAAATTTATAGGGCTTTCACACAATACAGTGCGTGGTGCGGCTGGTGGTGCTGTGCTCTGTGCAGAACTTCTTAAAGCGCAAGGATATATCACAAAAAAATAAAATAATGATATAAATTAAAAAGAGCGGTATATTTGCTGCTCTTTTTGACGTATTTATTGGAATATCTAAAGAAATATTGTATTCTATTAAAAGAATAAGGTGAATAAATTTGAAAGAACTTGTGGAAGATGAAATTTATACAATGCTGGCAAATGAATATAGAGAACTTTTGCTTGACTATGTTTTGCTTTCTTTTAGTGGTGAATATTGCGGGCAAAAGTCTCACAAAAAAGCTGTAATTGAAGCAATATCAGTATTTAATACAAGAGGACGAGTTGGTAATCATTTTGAGCATTCTCATTTTTGCGTAGATGAAAATAAAATGTATTGTATGAAATATAGTATAGAAGATTTTTTTAATGATAATGATACTTGGGAGAATAATAGATTTCCTTATATGACATATTGGAAAGCATTTTCAGAACCGCCATATAATATTCCATATTCAAGAAAAGATTTTCGTAAAATTAATTCTTTTCTTTTTCCAATTCAATTTAGAAATGATTTAGAAATTTATTGTTGGAATGATGAATTTTCTAATTACTTTGATGATGGAAAAGACTGGTGGGGTACTGCACTTTGGAGTGTTTATGATAAATGGATAAAACGTTTTGTTATAATAGGAGCTTCATTGAGCGATTGATAAATTAATTTCTTTTTTGGATTGTGTATTCATAGAAAGTGTGCTTATGAATATATATTGCAGGCATTAGGTACATATTTTATAATTAAGTATATAAATCGAAATCTAAGGAGATAAAGAAACATGAGAAAAATTAGTTTATTTATTGCAATGAGCCTTGATGGATATATTGCGGATAGTAAAGGTAGTGTCGATTGGTTAAAAGGGCAAGGCAACGATAATGAGAACATTGACGTTTATTCTGAATTTGTAAAAAATATTGATACGATTTTAATGGGGTGGAATACTTATCATCAAATTGTTACTGAACTTTCACCCAAAGAGTGGTTATATAAAGATTTTACGACTTATGTTATTACACATAATGAGCAAATTTCCTCTGAAAAAATTCGATTTGTAAATATAGATCCTGTTTATTTGACAAAAAGTCTAAAAGAAAAAAATGGAAAAGATATATGGATATGCGGTGGAGCCAATCTTATCCAACAATTAGTGAATGAGGATTTAATTGACTACTATTATATTACTGTAGTTCCAACACTTTTAGGTGCTGGTATTCGGCTTTTTGAAAATGTAAAGCAAGAAATTCAGTTAAGATTACTTAATACACAGTCCTATAATGGTATGACAGACTTAATCTATACACGAAGATAAATTCCAGTTAAAAAAATTGCTAGATAAGTATAAACTCGGTAATTATATGTAAGAATATGCATTTTATTTCAAATATTATGTAGTGGGAACGCTTTTCTGAAAAGGGAGCAAATTAACTGTCTTGCAAAATTTAGATACCTTGAATATAAAAAGGAGGAGAAAAGAACTTGGGAAAGAAACTGATTATAACCGAGAAACCTTCTGTTGCACAAGATTATGCGAAGGTTTTTCAGGTATCAGGAAAGCATAATGGATATATTGAAAATAATACTTATGTTATAACATGGTGTGTTGGTCATTTGGTGGAAATGGTTTATCCTGAAGAGTATGATGACCGATACAAAAAATGGGTGTTGCAAGATTTGCCGTTTTTGCCAGAAAAATACAAGTATGGTGTTATTAACAATGTAAAACAACAATATGATATTGTTCATACATTGTTGCAGCGTGAAGATATTGATGCAGTTTACTGGGCAGGTGACTCTGGAAAAGAAGGACAAACAATTGAGGAAAATATTCGTAATTTTGGCGGTGTTCGTCAAGGAATGCAGGAGTTTCGTGTATGGATTGACTCGCAAACTGAAACGGAAATTAAACGGGGAATGGCACAAGCAAAACCAATGTCTGATTATGAAAATTTAGGAAAATCTGGCATTATGCGTTCTATAGAAGATTATGCTATGGGTATTAATTTTTCGCGTGTAATGTCTATCAAATATGGAAAACTTCTGAATGATGCTGCAGCGACAAAAAATTATACTGCAATTGCGATTGGAAGAGTAATGACCTGTGTTCTTGGTATGGTTGTCAATAGAGAACGCGAAATACGTAATTTTCAGGAAACTTTCTTTTATAGAGTTGTTGGGGATTTCACTGATGCCAATATTGAGGCGGAATGGAAAGCAGTAGAAGGTTCTATATATTTTGAGTCCACAAAGCTTTATAAAGAAAATGGTTTTAAAGAAAAAGAAGATGCGGAAGCGCTAATTTCTTCTTTTGAGGGAAAAGAAGCTATTGTTAAGACTTTAGAGAAAGGTATTTCTAAGAAAAAAGCGCCTTTATTATTTAATTTGGCAGAATTGCAGGCGGAGTGTACCAAACGTTTTAAAATTAGTCCTGATCAGACATTGCAGGTTGCACAAGACTTATATGAAAAAAAGTTAACTACATATCCTCGAACAGATGCAAGAGTATTGACTACTGCAGTTGCAAATGAAATTGATAAGAATTTAAATCAATTAAAAAGTTATATACCAACGCAACAATTTACTAACTATATTTTATCTAATAAACTTTATGCAAAGATTGCAAAAACGCAATATACAGATGACAATAAAGTTACTGACCATTATGCTATTATTCCGACAGGGCAATTAACAGAGTTAGGAACATTGACACCGCTTCAAAGTAAAGTTTTTGAGTTGATTGTGCGACGTTTTTTAAGTATTTTTTATCCTCCGGCGGAGTATCAAACATTAAAGCTTGTTGTGGGTATAGAAAAAGAAGCTTTGTTTGCTTCTGCAAAAGTGCTTAAAGTTCTCGGATTTCTTGAAGTTATGGGAAAGACACTTGAAGATGCTGATGAGGACGAAAATATTGATAATTCTAGTAGGACAGACCAAACAAAATCAGATGAAAATACAGAAGATGTCAATAAGGAAAAGAAAAATAATTCTAAAAAATTACTTGCGTTAGCAGATACATTAAAACAAGGTGATATTCTAATTGTGAATGGTTTTGAAGTTAGAGAAAGTAAAACTTCGCCACCAAAAAGATATACATCTGGTTCTATGATTCTTGCAATGGAAAACGCAGGGCAACTTATCGAGGACGAAGAACTTCGCGCTCAGATAAAAGGTTCTGGTATTGGCACAAGCGCAACTCGTGCAGAAATTATTAAGAAACTTATTCGTATTGGTTATTTAAATCTCAATCAAAAAACACAGATTATTACACCACAGAATTTTGGAGAAATGGTATATGAAGTCGTTGCAATGACAGTTCCTGCACTTTTAAATCCTCAGATGACTGCTTCTTGGGAAAAAGGATTAGATGGTATTACAAATGGGACAGTAGATGTTAATGATTATCGCGCGAAATTAGAAGACTTTATCCGAAGAGAAACTATACAGATACGCGATAAAGATCTAACAAATCAAATTGCTGCTCAAATTAGTCAGTTTACTGGAAAAGGTGCGAAAGGATTAGGGGCACGCCGAAAATTAGAAGTTCAATGTCCATTATGTGGTGGTGATATTATGACAACTTCATTTGGTTATGGTTGTTCTAATTATCAAAAAGATGGAAGTGGTTGTAATTTTGCAATTGGAACGGTTGCAGGAAAAGATTTATCTGATGAGGAATGTATTGCATTAATTAGAGATGGACATACAGCAGTATTGAGCGGTTTTGTATCCAAACAAAAGAAAAAGTTTGACGCAGCGTTAGTTTTACATAAAACTGAAGACGGAAAAACGGAAATTAACTTTGATTTTTCTCAAATAGAACCGCAAATATTAGAAGATGTGGTTTGCCCAGATTGTGGTGGACAGATTTTGATAAAGGGATTTGGATACGGTTGTGCAAATTATAATCCACAAGTGCCAGATAGCTGTAAATTTGCGATTGGAAAGATTGCAGAGAAAGAACTTACTCCAATACAAGTAAAAGAACTTATAAATAACGGTATTACTCAGACAATACGCGGTTTTAAAGGAAAATCAGGCAAAAAATTTGACGCAGTTTTAGTCTTGGAAAAGGGTGATGATGGAAAACATTTCATTAGTTTTAATTTTGAAAAGGTAGAAGTGAGAAAAATTAAAGATGTAGCTTGTCCTTTATGTGGTGGGGAAATTGTACAGACTCCTTTTGGCTATGGTTGTGCAAATTATAATAAACTAGATGAGAACAGTTGTAAATTTTCTATTGGAAAAATGGCTGGAAAAGATATTTCCGAGACGCAAATTAAAGAATTGCTAATCAATGGAAAGACTTCAACAATTCGTGGTTTCAAATCAAAAACTGGTAAAAAATTTGATGCGCGCATTACTTTCAGTCATGATGAAGCGGGCAAAATTACAGGCTTAAAATTTGATTTTGATGATATTGAACAACAAAAACTTAAAGATGTGGTTTGTCCAATGTGTGGTGGAGAGATTGTTAAGACATCATTTGGTTATGGTTGTTCTAATTATAATAGAAATGATTTAGAGCATAGCTGTCATTTTTCTATTAATAATAAAATTGCCGGCATTAAAATTTCAGATACGATTGCTAGAAAGTTACTAAATGATAAAAAAACAGATGTAATAGAAGATTTTTTATCAAAGAATGGTACAAAATTTAATGCGGCACTTAAACTTACTGATAATGGCCAAGTAACGTTTGATTTTCCAGATAGACCAGAACCAATAGATACAAATCTTGCATGTCCAAGATGCAATGCGCATAAACTAAAAAAGAGTCAGTGGTATTATGAATGTGAGTGTGGATTTAAAATTACGCATACAATTGCGCAGCTTCCGCTTACTGAGGAAGTTATGCAAGAGCTATTTACCGATGGAAAGACGAAAGTTAAGTTAACAGGTTTTGTCTCAAAGGCAGGGAATCCATTTGATGCGTATTTAAAGTATATAGATGAAAAAATACAATTTGATTTTGATAACTTAAATTCATCATCAACGGAAAATACACTGTCTATTTCGCAGTCATGGCTTGATGATGAACCTGTTTCGGACGAATATTGGGCGTCTTTGATGGCTGGGGCAGTAGAAGTAACTAAATAAATCTTATATAAAAGGAGAGGAATAATGGAACAATTACAAATCAAAAATCTTTATAGTTTAGAGGAAACATTGGCAGCATCACTTTTTGATGGGGCGGTTTATCCGTGGGAACTATTGCCTAAAATTGGAGCATATATTATTGAACTTGGGAAAACTCTTTCCTCTGATAAATATGAGAGACAAGGTGAAAATATTTGGATTGCAAAGTCGGCAATAATTGCGCCGACCGCATGTATTAATGGGCCATGTATTATTGATGAAGAAGCAGAAATTCGTCATTGTGCGTTTATTAGAGGAAATGCCATTGTTGGAAAAGGTGCTGTTGTCGGTAATTCTACAGAGCTAAAAAATGTGATTTTGTTTAATAAAGTTCAAGTGCCACATTATAATTATGTGGGTGACAGTATTCTTGGCTATAAGTCACATATGGGCGCTGGCTCCATTACTTCTAATGTAAAAAGTGACAAGACGCTTGTTGTTGTAAAATCTCCTTATGGAAATATAGAAACCGGACTAAAAAAGATGGGTGCAATGCTTGGCGATAATGTGGAAGTTGGTTGTAATAGTGTACTTAATCCAGGAACTATAATTGGACGTAACTCTAATATTTATCCAACTTCTATGGTCAGAGGATATATTGCAGCGAACAGCATTTATAAAAATCAAGGTGAAATTACAGCAAAAATTTAATAACTCTATAGATTTTTGATATTTTTGACAATTTTTTGACAAAATTATGAATTTTTAATTGCTATTTTTCTAAAAATATGCGAAAATATCAGTGTATGGATAACCTCATTAAGTCAGTTTTCACAGATTGTAAAAATATTTATTAAAAATCTATTTTTAAGTATTTTTACATTCAATTTCTGAGTTAGAAATGTGGGACCTATGTCACACATTCAAATAAAAGTTAAGTAATCGAAAGGAGTTTTCACATGATTTATTCAAAGGAAATTGAAGAAATGTGTGTAGTAGCACGCGACGGCAATCATGGTTGTGCACCGATTCCAGAAGAAGCGAAATGGGTAAAAGCTAAGGAAGTAAAAGATATTTCCGGTTTTACGCATGGTATAGGTTGGTGTGCACCACAGCAAGGTGCTTGCAAATTGTCCCTAAATGTAAAAGAAGGTATTATTCAAGAAGCATTAGTCGAAACAATTGGATGCTCAGGTATGACACATTCTGCAGCAATGGCAGCAGAATTGCTTCCAGGCAGAACTGTTATGGAAGCATTAAATACAGATCTTGTATGTGATGCGATCAACACTGCTATGAGAGAACTGTTTTTACAGATTGTATATGGACGTTCTCAGTCCGCTTTTTCAGAAGAAGGACTTCCTGTAGGTGCAGGACTTGAAGACTTGGGTAAAGGCTTAAGAAGTCAGGTTGGTACAATGTATGGTACTTTAAAGAAAGGTCCTCGTTATCTTGAAATGGCAGAAGGTTATGTTACAGGTATTGCGCTTGACGCTGACGATAAGATTATCGGTTATAAGTTTGTAAGTCTTGGCAAGATGACTGACTTTATCAAGAAGGGTGATGACCCAAATACAGCATGGGAGAAGGCTTCAGGTCAATATGGACGTGTTGCAGATGCTGTTAAGATTATTGATCCTAGAACAGATAAGGAGGTAAAATAATTATGGCATTATTTGAGTCCTATGAAAGAAGAATAGATAAGATTACCGAAGTTTTAAATAGCTACGGTATCAATTCCATTGAAGAGGCTGAAAAAATTACGAAAGACGCAGGTCTTGATGTATATGATCAAGTTAAAAAAATTCAGCCAATTTGTTTTGAGAATGCTTGCTGGGCTTATACAGTAGGCGCGGCAATCGCGATTAAAAAAGGTTGCAAAAAGGCAGCAGATGCAGCAGCAGCAATTGGAGAAGGACTTCAAGCTTTTTGTATTCCTGGCTCTGTGGCAGATAATCGTAAAGTAGGCCTTGGACATGGAAATTTAGGAAAAATGCTCTTGGAAGAGGAGACAGATTGTTTTTGCTTCTTAGCAGGACACGAGTCATTTGCGGCTGCTGAAGGCGCTATTGGAATTGCTGAAAAAGCGAATAAAGTTCGCCAGAAACCACTTCGTGTTATCTTAAATGGTCTTGGAAAAGATGCAGCAGAGATTATTGCTCGTATTAATGGGTTTACTTTTGTGGAGACAGAGTATGATCCTTATACAAATACAGTAAAAGAAGTATTTAGAAAGTCATATTCTGATCCAGAAGGTCCTCGCGGTAAGGTAAATTGCTATGGTGCAAATGACGTTTGCGAAGGCGTTGCAATTATGTGGAAAGAAAACGTTGATGTATCCATTACAGGAAATTCAACGAATCCAACAAGATTTCAGCATCCAGTTGCAGGTACATACAAAAAAGAAAGAATTGAAGCTGGCAAGAAGTATTTCTCAGTGGCTTCTGGTGGTGGTACAGGCCGTACACTTCACCCAGATAATATGGCGGCAGGTCCAGCTTCTTATGGTATGACAGATACATTGGGACGTATGCATTCTGATGCACAGTTTGCAGGTTCTTCATCTGTTCCTGCTCATGTAGAAATGATGGGACTTATCGGTATGGGTAATAATCCTATGGTTGGCGCTACAGTTGCAGTTGCAGTTTCGATTGAGGAAGCAGCGAAGGCTGGTAAGTTCTAAATATACTTTGTGAATTAAAAATGCTAAAAGGCTTGAAAGTACCGTAATCTTCGGGGTTGCGGTACTTTTTTCATGTTCAAAATGAGAAAATGGAAATTGGGTGTGACTATAATGGAAATTTCTTTTTACTGATGAATAAAATTAGATTTTTTTTGAATAGAAGTGGTATTTAACTATTCGCAAAAGCATACTTTAACGAATAGTTGTGCAATATTAGCAATCGTTCAAATATGGATTGTCGATTCTTTATCTATTTTTGACGTTTTTTCTATGATGTATTAAAAATATAATTTATTTTTTTCGATTAATCTTACTATATTGGTATTTACGTTGTAATTTTTTTGATAAGTTGTTTGTTGTTTTCTCTTTCTCTTTTATGGATTGAATTCTTTTCTCTGCAATAAAAACAAAATATCCGTTTATTTCATGAACTTTAACACCACCAAAGATAGAAGTCAACTTATTTTTATACCAATCAAGTCTTTTTGTAACCATAATCAATCTTCCACCTATAACTAATTTTTTAAATCCGAACTCAATAAAATGTTTTGCAACAGAAAAATCTGCATGATACGGCGGATTAGATAATATAAGTGTAAAATCTCTTTCTTCTACATTTTTATAACCATCACTCAATCTAATTTTAATATTTGGTACATTATTAATGTGTAAATTTATAATAGCATATTCTATTGCCTGTTCAGAAATATCGCACATTATAACATTTTCTTCACCTATTAATTTGGCTGCAAGTATACCTACAATACCATACCCACAACCTAAATCCAATACCTTATCACATGGTGAAAAATCAATAACAGATAACATAGCCAATGTTCCATTATCAATCGAATTGGGTGAAAAAATTGAAGGTGTCGTTTCAAATACCATATCAACATTTTTAATTCTTGTAAAAATCATTTTATTATACCTCCAAATTCCAAAAATTTACTGGATTGTTCGTTGTCATTATCTTACCACAATTATTCACACAATTCTATTAAAGTTAGCTTTTTTCTCTACTTACAAAAATATAGTTCAATTTCCTATGGCAATTTTTTATTTGTACTTCTGTAGATAATCTTATTGCTTTTTTTGATTCCTTTCATATTGTTTTCCTATGTACCTCTTGTTTGCATACCTACCATTTCACAATAGTATCTTTTTGACTAAAAACGTCTGTTATAACTTCTTTTGATATTCAAAATACCTGATATTATTGAAACATTAATCATAACCACCCGTTTAACGGGTGGTTTGCTCTGCGGCTATAAGCCGCTTTTACCGGCCAGCGTCTTTAGGCGCTGGCTTTCATTTCGTTCAAGCCACTACGCCTCTGACTCGTCGCCCTTCAAAGGGCGTTCGTAATACCGGCTACCCCTTGAAGTGGTCCTCGTATTGCTTCACGCTCAACTTGTCCTGCATAATGTCGCTTTTCTCCTGGTCCTGGATATACTTCTTTATCGTTGCTTCGTTCAGGCCTACTGTGCTGATATAATATTCCTCCGCCCAGAAATGCCGGTTTCCGTATTTGTACTTCAGGTTTGCGTGCTTGTCGAATATCCTCAGAGCACTTTTCCCTTTCAGATACCTCATAAAGCTTGACACGCTGCACTTGGACGGTATGCTTACCAGTATGTGAATATGGTCGGGCATCAGATGCCCTTTAATAATGTCCACTCCTTTATATGCAGAGTTATTTTATAATGTCACGTATATTTTCTTTGTATTGATTATAAATTGCTTTTCGTCTATACTTGGGAGTAAAGACAATGTGATACTGGTACATTCATTTCGTATGTGCCATGCTATTCGCTCTTGTTAGCCATAAAAATCATCTTTCCTTTCATTATGTAGTAGCTTGAACTACTCTATCATAACGGAAAGGTAGTTTGTTTTTATGGAAATATGAAAAGAGAAAAAAAGTTGTAGTGTTATTTTTGTATGTTTGTATTATGGTTTGTAATTTAAAGTTTGTTGTTTGTTGTGGGAAGGAGTTTTTTATTTTGCGTAGTTTTTAACATATTACGCAATTTATTTATGTATACTACTTTTATCTTTTATAAATATTCAAATTCTTTTCTTTAAATATTTATACTTTGCTCTTTAATTTTGAAAACAATATAAATTATCATTTACAACAACAATCGAAAAGATATTTTCTTTTATCTAGTCACAATCATACGGTTTATTCAAGATACTGAAAAGTGTCGCCTAAGGCGGGTGTCTAAACAAATTTCTTTTTCATTTCTACCTTTAGGTAGTATTTTACTTACCCCACAATACTTAGCCGCCTCTAAAAAAATACTTACTCTTCTATCCTACTGCATTCTTCTTGCTTTTATTTCTCAATCATATTTTTATTTACTTACTCAAGAATATCTGCTATACTTGTTCCTGCATTCCGAATATCTATCAAATATCATAAGCGTACTTTTTAGTTTTGCCATTATATCTGTTATGCTCATAAATTTACTGACATAAGGAATTTTATCTGCTGCCCTGGCTAAAAAAATATAATTCTTGTGACACACTAGACTTATATCTAAATTGCGTACATTTTATATCATATTACGCAATTTTAATTAATTTCTAACACAGTATTCTTATAAGACGGTTCATCCTATCGCACCTGACTATACTTCTTGATTTCACGCACAAAATCAATTCCATTTCCAATCATTATTTTATCCACTATATGTATTCTTTTTATATCATATCTTCAAAGCAAACAGCATTACCCAACTCCTTAATAAAGCTCGCAAATCTTCATGATAAAGAGAGATGACTTGTTCTGCGAAACTTGATGAAAGTATTAAAATGAGTAAGATGATATACTTACACCCTAAACTGTTGAAAAAGAAGCATGATAATATTCTAATATCTGAATCTGTAAACCCATAAGGTGAAAGTGTACCAAAAGCATAGTATTCTTAAACCTTTCGGGACTTATTCACCCAATTAGTTCACAGATTCAGATAATATAAAAGAAATCGCTTTCCTCCAAATTTTATTCTACGCTATCAATCGTATCAAACCCAAAACATATGTAACCAAATCATTGCAATTCAGATTTAAACTGTAACATCAAATCTCCAAACTACACACATTCCAGTCAACAATTATCCTCAAAACGAAACAATCAACTGCATTTTAAACTGTTCCTCCCCATACACAGCATGTGGAATATCCTTTGGCATAATCAGCGTCTCACCCTCCTTTAAGTAAAATACTGCATCCCCCACCGTAAACCTGCCAACCCCTTCCAGAACAGTCACCATTGCATCTCCGCCCGCCGCATGGGTAGAGATTTCTTCATCCTTATCAAAGGAAAAGATGGTCATACTAACTGCCTCGTTCTGCACCAGCGTCTTGCTGACGACCTGATGCTCCTGATACTCCACAAGATTCTTTAACTCTAATTTCGTCTGTTTTTCAATATTCTTATACATCGCATTAACCCTACTCTTTCTCTTCACTTAAACAAAACTGCCTTCACACAACTTTTATACTATCTTTCCATCAATCGACACAACGACAACCTGTACTGGAATCTTCTTCCCGCTGCTCTCCACTGCCCTCTTTGCCGCCATCTCTATTCCGCCGCAGCATGGAACCTGCATACGCAGTACTGTTACGCTTTGAATATTGTTACTTTTAATAATTTCCGTCAGTTTTTCGCTATAATCCACTGCGTCAAGCTTCGGACAACCAATCAGCGTTATCTTCCCCCTCATATAATCATTATGAATATTAGCGTAAGCAAACGCAGTACAGTCTGCTGCAATCAACAGCTCCGCATTCTGAAAATAAGGCGCGTTGATAGGCGCAAGCTTCACCTGACAAGGCCACTGCCCAAGCTGTGAACAAGACGCGTGTGATTCCCCTTGCGCAGACTTTTCAGCCGGCATCTCCTGAACTACGTTCTTTTTCTGCTTTGCGGCAAGCACAGCCGCCTCGTTGTAGGCTGGTGCCTCCCGCTCCTCAAAGGAGATTGCGCCGCATGGGCATCCTGGCAAGCAGTCCCCCAGACCGTCACAATAATCCTCACGTGCAAGTCTTGCCTTGCCACCAACTATCTCAATTGCACCTTCATGACATGCCCTAGCACACGCTCCACAACCGTTGCATTTTTCCACATCAATCTTTATAATCTTCCTTATCATATATACCCTCCATCTTTTTCCTTACAATATACACCCTATCCAACAGTCCAGGCAACTCCTCCTCCCTGATGTCATAACGTATCCGAGAAAGTATTTCATAAAGTATTTCAATCGAATAAGATAAATGCATTTCCTCCGCAAGGGGTTGCACATAAAAAAGCATATTGTCCATCTGCGCTTTTTTACTGGACATTTTCCTCTGACATATAGATGCCGCAAGCTGCTGACACTCAGAAAGTAGCTTCAATTTAATATCACGTATTTTTGGCTCAGCCTCACGAATTGCACGCATATCATAATCCGAAGTATTTCCGCACGGGCATACACAACGGGCACAGTCTGGCGCAATCATATTCTTCTCTGTATGAATTGCATCAATCATTGCCTTCAGCGTCTCCTCGTCTGGTTCCTTGCAAAGAACAGGCAGTGCCAAAGCCTTTATAACCAGACTATCTGTGACATTCGTCTTGGGATTGTTGCCACAAGCTCCAACCAAACCAATTAGAGCGCTGATAATGTCATCTTCTTTCCTCAAAGCACCTTCCTCCTATTTAACAAGTTAAATCCAGTTCTGCCTTGACTTAACAGTATCATCATACTATGATATATCTATCAAACAGAACTGTTCACATCATATAGGAAAATTTTTAAAAAGTATGTGGTTATAACCACAAAAACGAGGATTTTATGAATTTTTATTTTCTAACAAAAACAGCTTTATTTCAAGGCTGTTCGCAAGATGCTATTCAAGAAATGGCTAAGTACCTTGATTTCAAAACAGCCCGTTTCCGCAAAGGCAGTACCATCTATGAGGCAGGGACTGTCATCACGGATATCGGCCTTGTCCTGTCGGGCAGCGTACAAATGAGTCACCATGATTTCTGGGGAAACAAGAGTATACTTAGCATTGCAAACGCAGGTGATGTCTTTGCGGAGGCTTATGCCTGCATTCCCAATGAACGCTTGATGATTCATGTCACGGCAAACGAAAATTGTGAAATTTTATTTATTAGTGTGCCAAAGATGTTTGCCTCCTGTAGTATCTGCGAAAGCCAAAACCTGTTTATCCGCAATCTTATGATTATCAGTGCACAAAAAAATCTACAATTGTCCAAGCGCAGCCTACACACTGCACCCAAAACGATTCGCGGGCGGCTGTTGTCCTACTTTTCACAACTGATTTCAGAGCAAGACAGTCGCAAAGTCGTGACACCATTTGACCGCCAGCAGTTAGCTGACTATCTGAACCTCGACCGGAGCGCCCTGTCAAAAGAACTGGGAAAAATGAAACGAGACGGACTGCTTGACTACCACAAAAATACCTTTACATTAAATAGTTTCTAGTATCCCAATTTCTGACCGGAGAAGGTACTAACCAACAAAATCCCTACAAACGCATCGCTTTTCGTAGGGATTTTGTCAATTCTATTTCTTTTGTGATTTCTCATCATTTTTATTAATAAGCTTTTTTTCATGGCCTTTTACCAATATTTTTGTTATCTCTGGAAAAGGTTTTTTAGCATTTACAGGAAACTCAACATATTCCCTAGACCCTGTATCAATGTATAATAATCTTAAATATTTTTGGGTCTCTGGAGACAAATTTCTGGCAGAAAGTCGTGTTTCAATTAAAGATTTCATAAAAGCAAATAAGATTGCAAATATTGGAACACCAACTATCATTCCCAAGATACCCCAAATTCCTCCAAAAAAAGTAATGGAAAAAATAACCCAGAAACTCGATAAACCAGTGGAACTTCCAAGAATTTTGGGTCCAATAATATTTCCATCTACCTGCTGAAGAATAATAACAAATATTGCAAAATAAACAGCCTTTAAAGGATCAACAAAAAGAATTAATAATATCGAAGGTATAGCTCCCAAAAATGGTCCAAAAAAAGGTATAATATTGGTCACTCCTATAATTACGCTAATCAAAACACAAAATGGCATACCTAATATACTAGTGATTACAAAACAAATAATTCCGATAATAATAGAATCTAATATCTTTCCTACAAAAAAACCACCAAAAGTCTTATGTGCAAACCGAACATTACTGATAAAACGATTTGCACTTTCTACAGAACAAATAGCATAAATAATTTTTTTAGCTTGGGCAGCAAATAATTCCTTACTCGCTAATAAATAGATTGATATAATAAAACCAATCAGCAAATTCCAAACAGCTTTAAAGATAGAATAAACGCTCATTGACACAGAGGTTATTACATTGACCACATTACTTAACTGTGACAGCATTTTTGTAAGATTATTGACGCTATTGAGTTGTGGAAGTACTGTTGTATTAATGAAAGTTGTCAAATCCATAGAGGACTGATTAATAAATTCAATGACACTCTTTTCAAATTCTGGATTATCTCCCAAAATTTTTGATATCCACAATATAATTGTATTAATATAATTTGGAAATTGTTCTAATATAGTCCGAATACTATTAAAAATCTGAGGAATTACAATTGAGAAAAAAGCATATATTGCCCACAATACAAATACTTCTGTAATTATAATAGACAAAAAACGTTTTGGACCTTTTTTATGACCAATTTTAAAAAATTCAAATAATGGAGTCGTTATATTGCGTTCTGTTGCATTTACAAGCGGTGCAATTAAATATGCAAGTATAAATCCATCAATAACCGGCATTAAAACCACAAACAATTTTCTTAGTGTCAATGACAGACTGTCTAAGTGAAAAATGACATAATAACTTGCAAAACCCCCTAACACTACAAAAAAGGCTGTCAATCCCCACTTCATATAGTCTTTATTGTTTTTCATCTTTATACAACTCTCCTATTCCTTGCGAACTCCCCATTGTCTAAAACCAATAAGTTCCCGCTATAATGTAAATATAGCACAAGCTACTACTTTTTACTGTCAAATTCAATATTTTCAATAAAAAAATTAATTCATTCTTTTGTTGGAAAATATTGAAAAGTGTTATAAAATGATTATAGCATAATCTAAATGATAATTATACTAAAGTTTTGTAAAATAAATAAAAAATAATAAAGAATCATCTGCAATTAGACTCTCCTATTCTTTTCGTATCTGATATGACGGAAAATCTGCCACCAAAGTAAGTACAATAGAGATTCTAAGAGGCTATTTGTAATAAAAGGAGTTATAATAAATTGGAAAAAACAAATAAACCAATAACCACCTACCATGAGGAAATAAACAAAAAAAACATTTTACGTCTAAGAGAATTATTGAGTACTCTTCCTTCTTTTTGTAGTCAATATTTTAGAGGGATTCAGGATTATACATCAAGCAGAACAAGAGTTGCATACGCCTATGATATCCGCATATTTTTTGAATATCTTCATGACAGTAACCCTATTTTTAAGAAAACTCCCATCAAAGAATATCGACTTGAAATCCTTGACCAAATTACAAGAATAGATGTTGAAGAATACTTGGAACACTGTGCCTATTATACAAAAGACGGCAAAGAATATATGAATGACGAGCGTGGTAAAGCAAGAAAACTTGCCTCTCTACGAAGCTTCTATAATTATTTTTCTAAAAATGAAATGATTGAAAAGAATCCAGCAGCGCTCGTCCAAATGCCCAAACTTCATGAAAAAGAAATTATCCGTCTCGACCCAGACGAAGTTGCAATTCTTCTTGATACAGTGGAAACAGGAGAAAAGTTAACCAAAAAGCAATTACAATATCATGAAAAAAACAAACTGCGTGATATTGCACTCCTTACATTAATGTTAGGTACAGGAATACGCGTATCCGAATGTGTTGGTATTGATATTTCAGATGTTGATTTCAAAAATAGCGGTGTAAAAATACGGCGCAAGGGTGGATACGAAGCTGTAATCTACTTTGGTGAGGAAGTAAAACTAGCTCTGCTCGATTATTTGGAACAACGCTCCAATATAACACCTATAAAGGGGTATGAAAACGCATTATTTCTATCAATGCAAAACAAACGAATCACTGTGCGTGCTGTAGAAAATCTAGTGAAAAAATATGCTTCTATGGTTACTACTCTAAAAAAGATAACTCCGCATAAGTTAAGAAGCACTTATGGCACTACACTATATCGGGAGACCGGAGATATTTACCTCGTAGCAGATGTGCTGGGTCACAAGGATGTCAATACTACTCGAAAACACTATGCTGCACTTGAGGAAGACAGACGCCGCCAAGCAGCAAAAGCCGTTATATTAAGAGAAAAACGGGAATAAATACTCATTCCTGTATATTCCGAAAAATTTCCAAACAATTTTTCGGAATATACGTTTGCATTTTTTTGTATTATGTGTTATGATGATATAGAAAGGATTAATCCATATTATATTTACAAAGAAAAAGGAGGCAAATGTTATGGCATATGGAAAAATAACAGTAAAACAAAAGGAAATTTTAGAATTTATCAAGGCAGAAATTCTTAGAAAAGGTTATCCGCCATCAGTTCGAGAGATTTGTGAGGCTGTCAATCTCAAGTCCACATCTTCCGTTCATTCCCATCTGGAAACACTGGAGAAAAACGGTTATATTAGAAGGGACCCAACAAAACCTCGTGCAATTGAAATTATGGATGACAGTTTTCAGATGGTAAGACATGAAATGACCAGTATTCCGATTATTGGAACGGTTGCTGCTGGTGTTCCGATTCTTGCAGAGCAAAATATTGAAGGATACTTTCCTATTCCTGCGGACATGGTACCTGCCGGAGACTCTTTCGTATTGAAAGTAAAAGGCGATAGCATGATAAAAGCGGGAATTTTCAATGGAGACCGTATTTTTATTCATGCATGTAATACGGCTGAAAATGGTGACACGGTTGTGGCTTTGGTTGATGATTCTGCAACTGTAAAAACTTATTACAAAGAAGATGGTCATTACAGGCTTCAGCCCGAAAATGACTCTATGGAACCAATTATTTTAGATGATGTGGAAATATTAGGTAAAGTCTTCGGTGTTTTTCGTCTGTTTCATTAATATCTATGAACGATTAAATTATCTTTTAGAAAAGATTTTCAATCGAGTAGGGAAGCTCCTTCCCTACTCACCGCACCGCTGATGCATCATGAAATGACATATTTCCCCTGCATCGGCGTGCACATAAAACACTCTATTATAAGGAATGTATGTCAATTACTTTTCCATCACGCCAGATTCGTTCTAAATCATAGAACCCTCTGTTCTCTCGATCAAAAATATGCACAAGAAAGTCTCTATAATCCATCAATATCCAATTCGCAGTGTTGTACCCTTCAATACTTCTCGGGCGAACTCCGTCATTGTTAAGTTTCTCTTCCACATTGTCTGATAATGCCTGAATCTGGCTTACATTTATTCCGTTTGTAATCACGAAATAATCCGCAATAGTGGACACTTCACTGATATCAATCAGCCGAATATCTTCTGCTTTTTTATCTTCAAGAGCATCAACTACTTTTTTCAAAGTATTGTTTATGGTATTCAAATTAAATTCCCTCCTTTTTGGATAATATTATGAAGGATTCAAAGCTGTCGTTTTATATGGAACTGTCACAGCAGGTCTCACATAACTGTCATAGGTAATCTGTGTCATCTTATCGATAGGATTTCCTTTTGATTCCAGAAACTTTAATGTATTTGCCAGTATCTTTTCCATCGCTTTATCAATATCGACAAATGCAAGTTGCCGAATCAAATCAAGTTCTGGTATTGGATTGCGAGCAGGTTCAATATAATCCGCTATAAAAATAATTTTTTCTAAAAGTGACATATTGGGACGTCCTGTCGTGTGCCATGTAATAGCCTGAAGAATCTCTTCGTCATTAACATTAAACTTTGTTTTGGCAATATAGGCACCTACTTTACCATGTAATAAATAAGGATGGCTTTTCTCAAAATTATTGCAGGGAAGTTTGTTCTTCTCACATATTTGAAGCTTCTTATCATTATCCATACACTTCGCACAGTCATGTAAAAGTCCAGCAATCTCTGCCCTTTTTACAAAATCAGAGTTACTTGGATCAGGATTGTACCGCATAGCCATTGCAACAGCAATATATGCCACGTTGAGCGTGTGACGATAACGGTCCTTTGTCAGATGTTTCTTTAAATACTTCTTAATCTTCTTCATAATATAAATGCTCCTGTTCTATATAGAGTGCGACTTCTGGCGGAACCAATCCACGGATTGAAATCCTACTTTTCACTTTTGCCCTTATATCTGTAGATGAAATATCCCATTTGGGAGTATTAAGATAAATAATGTCTGCTCCAGACTCTGCCAAAGCTTCTCCTTTTTTGCGTATTGTATCAAAATCATAATCATCTCTAATTGCACAAATCAATATCGCAAATTGAAAAATTTGTTCTGGACTCTTCCACTGCTCTATTTGAAACAGGGAATCTGCCCCAATAATAAAGTAATATTGCGTGTCTGAATTTGTTCTTGTCAAATATTGTAATGTGTCACAAGTATAGGTATTGCCCGTTTTCTGTGCTTCAATTAGCGACAATTCAAACTTTGAATATTGTTTGATCGCCAATGCTGTCATTTCAACTCTTTTTTGTGTATCAAGAACATTCTTTTTCATATAAGATCTTCCACTTGGCATAAAGAGAATTTTATCGAGCAATACTTGTTCCTGTGCTTCCTGCGCTAAGCGTAAATGTCCATAATGAATCGGATTAAACGTACCTCCCATAATACCAACACGCTTTTTGTTTTCCATAGAATCCCTCCAATTTTATTTTGGTAATATAATCTTTGGATTCTCCTTAAATGGCTTGTAGAGGACAAATTTTTTTCCAATAACCTGAACAACCTGGGAATGGGTACGCTCCGCTACAACAGTTGCGATTTCCTTGGGATCATCAATACAATTCTTCAAAACAGAAATCTTCACAAGTTCATGTGTATTAAATACTTCTGAAATTGCCTCAACATTTTCCGGTGTAACAGATGATTTTCCAATCTGAAATAAAGGCTCTAAATTCATTGCCAGTCCTTTTAAATAAGCTCTCTGTTTACTTGTCATTTTTTATGTTGTTCGGCAGCCATTTTATAAAATAACTGCCTTTTCCTTTCCTAAATTTATTCTTTGTAATAGCTAAATGCAAAACCATACATTCGCACAGTATCGCCTTCCTGAATCCCAAGTGCCTCCAGTTCTTCTAGTATTCCATTGTCTTTAAGAAATTGCTGAAAAAATTTAAATCCACGCTCAGACTCTAAATTCGTATAACCAAGCATCTTTTCAATACGAGGCCCCTCAATCACATATTCCTGATTCTTCTCATCATATTCAACAGTAAATGGTTCATTTCCCACAACAATATCTGTATCTGGATTAAATTCTGGTGCAAAAATGATTGGTGGTTCCTCAATTTGAGAAAGCATATTTGCTACATAATATAAAAGTTCTTTTAATCCTTGTCCAGATACCGCCGATATAGGAAATACCTGAATCCCTTTTGGCGCAAACTCCTTTTTAATTCTGTCAACTGGATTTTCTTCTTCCGCGGCATAGATTGCATCTATCTTATTTGCTGCAATTACCTGCGGTTTTCTAGCAATATCAGCATTGTAAGCTTCCAACTCCTTGTTGATTGCATAGATATCTTCAACTGGGTCTCGCCCTTCTGTAGAAGCAGCATCGACAAGATGAATCAGAACTTTCGTTCTCTCAATATGTCTTAAAAACTCATGTCCAAGTCCAACACCCTCGGAAGCACCTTCAATTAATCCTGGAATATCTGCTATAACAAATCCTTTTCCGTCTTCAAGGTCTACTACACCAAGATTGGGATTCAACGTTGTAAAATGATAATTTGCAATCTTGGGCTGTGCATTTGTGACATGAGATAATAATGTAGACTTTCCGACATTTGGAAAGCCGATCAACCCTACATCTGCTATAACTTTTAATTCAAGAAAAAGATTTAATTCCTTCGATGGCTGTCCTGGTTGTGCATATTTTGGTGCTTGCATTGTTGCAGTTGCATAATGCTGATTACCATTACCACCTTTTCCACCACTTAAAATTGTCTGTCTACAATTTTCACCGGACATGTCTGCAATAATTTTGCCAGATTCCAATTCTTTTATTACAGTTCCCTCTGGTACTTTTATTATAATATCTGAACCGTTTTTTCCGCGGCAATTTCTCTTTCCGCCTTGCTCCCCGTCTTGTGCGCAATACTTTCTAATATGTCGAAAGTCAGTCAATGTATTTAGACCTTTATCAACCTCAAAAATCACGCTCCCGCCATCTCCGCCATCTCCACCGTCTGGTCCACCGTTCGGTACGTACTTTTCTCGTCGAAAGGATACATGCCCATCTCCGCCTTTTCCACTTCTAATGTAAATTTTGGCTCTGTCTGCAAACATTCATTTCAACCTTTCTTTTTTGGAAATCTTTTTATTAGACAATCATATGCAAAAGGCTTCAGGTGAAACCTGAAGCCTTAGTAAATCCGTAAATATAACACTATTTCTTCTCTACAGGATAAACGGAAGCCTGTTTTCTATCTCTTCCTTTTCTCTCGAATCTGAGTACACCATCCACTAATGCAAACAATGTATCATCTCCTCCGATCCCAACATTTACACCCGGATGAATCTTTGTTCCGCGTTGTCTAAATAAAATGTTGCCTGCTTTTACGAACTGACCATCTGCTCTTTTTGCACCTAATCTTTTAGATTCAGAGTCTCTACCATTCTTTGTAGAACCAACTCCCTTTTTATGAGCAAAAAACTGAAGATTTAATTTCATCATGTTTTACACCTCCTTGATTATGAGCTCAAAATAACACTTTTCTTTAAAAAAAAGTCGTTTTCTTTTACCGTAATTCTGTTCGATCTCTTTTAAACCCATCACCAAAGAATCCATTAACAGCTTTGTTCTATCATTAATTTCATCAGGAAATTGACATTCAATATATCCTTCTCGCTCATCACTCTCCGTAATCATATGCTCATTTGCCAACACTTCAATAGCATTAAGCGTATTAATTACCAAGATAGAAATGGAAGCACATACAATATCCTTCCCAGACCGTCCAAAGCCTGCATGTCCCATACAGGTAAATCCTTTATAACTATCGTTGGATTTAAAAATTACAATCGTAGTCATAATATTTCACTAACAACATCCATTAAGCGTTGATCTTATCAATCTTAACCTGTGTGTATGCTTGCCTATGACCATTTTTCTTGTGATAGCCTGTTTTTCTCTTATATTTGTAGACGATAACCTTTTTGCCTCTGCCATGCTCCATAACGGTAGCGGAAACAGTTGCATTTGCTACATCAGCACCCACTTTAAGAGACTCATTGCTAACAGCAATAACATTGTCAAAAGTCACAGTATTTCCTGTCTCTACATCAAGCTTTTCTACCTTGATGACATCTCCCTCGGAAACCTTGTACTGCTTTCCACCTGTTGCAATAATTGCGTACATATTGCACCTCCTAAAAATTACTCGCTAACTTTGGTAGTATCTCTTAATACACTTAAACCTAGTTATGCGGCATACTCATATATATTAACATTGCTGAAGGTTCTTGTCAATATTTTTTGTATAAGTATTTTTTTCGTAACAGTTCATCCATGCAGAATTGATTGTGCAAATTGTACGTGAGATGTAGGACGGATTTTGCGGACATTCAAAATAAAAAGAATGTAGAGGTAACAGACAATGGCAAGGACAATTTTTGAGGAACTGGGCGGCAAATACGAACGGCAAGGAGAGTATTTAATGCCGTGTATAGCTTTACCCACCGAAGAAGAACAGCCGATAGGCATATGGGGACAACGACATCTGAATTATCTGAAGCAGTACCGTAAGGTTACATACACTAATCTTCTCATAAGCGGCAGGCTGAATACATACCTTGCCGACATCGACAAACAGGCACAGGAACGCTTTGAAAGGCTCATAGAGGCATGAAACAAGCACAGGGTATAACGGAACAGCTAAAGGCAGAAAACGCCTTAGAATGGACAGGGAGAATGAATAACATAAGGGCGTGTGCAAGGGAGATTGTGAACGAAGAAATTATATACGCATAGGCAAGGCAACATGGCGGCAGAGGGCAAAAGCTCTGTCGTTTTTCTTTTCGGATAGTTATAATGAATGTTCATATTTATCTACTTGATACAGTTCGTTCAAGCGGCTATACTATATACAGTACGCAATAGGAGGTCAAAAATGTTTGAATATATGACAGCACAGGAAGCCGCAGAAAAATGGAACGTATCGCTTAGGTGGGTGCAGCGGTTATGCAAAGAAAATCGTATTGAGGGAGCAATGAACATCAACCGTGTTTGGCTTATACCGATAACTGCCGAGAAGCCTATTGATAGAAGAAAGAAGAAATCCTAAGTGAGTATTAAAGTTTCAGCATGAATAAGGCAAACATAGAAAGGAAAGTTCAAAGTAGAGAACAAAAAGAAGCCGAAAAAGAACGACAATACGTTATGCGACAAGAAAAGAAAAAGCTAAACATAGAGGGAGGTAACATCTATGAATAAAATATATTGGGACAGAGATAAAATCTCAATCATAACAGACCAAATTGAATCTGTCCCACATAAACATTGGACAATGCAGTTATTTTTAAGCATAGAAAAAAATTTGGAGATAGGTGTAGAAGATAATAAAATTTCATGTAGATGTATTGTTATAAACCGCGACATATTACATAGTTTTTCAACAGGCAACAACATGTATTTTACTATGATAATTGAACCGACTTCAAGTTTAGCCATTCAATTGGAGAAACGAATGGGAGGAATGAAGTATTATATTTTTAATAATCAAAATATTGAATACATCCAAAATTTATTATTTTACCTTATTGATAGCGATGGACTGAGAGAATATAGAGAGTTTATGATACAACTATATAAGTTCTTAGAGGTAAAGGAGCAAGCTAAAATATATGATGATAGGATTAAGGATTTGTTATACGAAATAGCACGGTGCAATTGCAATACACATTCGATTGCTTCTTTTGCTGATAAAGTGGCGTTGTCACCAAGCCGACTGTCACACTTATTTAAGGAACAGGTCGGAATGCCCTTAAAAAGCTATATTCAGTTTCATCAAATGCAAAGAGCCTTTTTAGCATTATTGAATGGTAAAAGTATTACGGAATCGGCAATGATAGCTGGTTTTGATACACCATCACATTTTGCAACAGTTACAAAAAAGATGATGGGAATGTCTGCGAGTATTTCTGTGAAGAATAGCGTTTTTTTGAAAGTTACAGAAGAAGTGAACTGATATAATTAAACCAAACAGATAGGAGGTTTAATTATGGATATGCAATTTCTTGAAGAAACCAAAATGCTGAATTATCAGTCTGTTGGCATACAGAAACTCATCAACGAAAAGCGATGGGGAGAGTTGAGTGAATATGAAAAAATTAAAGCTATTTATGGATTTGTGCAAAATGAAATACCTTTGGGCTATAACCGTAACGATACATTAACTGCAGAACAGGTATTAATGGACGGATACGGACAGTGCAATACAAAAGCAACACTGTTAATGGCATTGCTAAGAGGTGTAAATATTCCGTGCCGTATTCATGGCTTTGAAGTATCAAAAGATTTTCAACATGGAGCAACCACAGGTATCATTGCGGCACTTGCACCAGATAAAATTGTACATACTTGGGCAGAAGTTTATTATAAAGGTCAATGGCTTGCTTTAGAAGGAGTTATTACAGACAATCAATATCTTGAAGCCGTTAAAGCAAAATACTCTCATGTTCAAGGCGAATTTATGAAATTTGCCATTGCGGCAAAAGACTTTCAAAAGATTTCCGTTGATTGGAATGAAAACAACACTTATATTCAGAGTGCTGCTATTGTGTCCGATTTGGGCGTTTTCCCAAATCCTGATAAGTTTTTTGAGCATTATACACAGCATTGGTGTAAAATGAAAGACTTTATGTATGTTCATTTCGGAAGAAAAATTATGAATTACAATGTTGGTAAAATGAGGAAAAGCCATATAAAATCAATGGATACATTGTCCTGTCTGCGGAAATAAGACAAGATTACAGAATCCTTTGACGTATCTTTTGATAAAGTTTTTGAATATGAGAGAGACAAACATCCATAAAGAGAATGCAGGAGGTAAAAGAAATGATTTTATTTATTCAGTGTGTGGTGTGTTGTTTGCTTTTTACATTAGCAATTCTACCGGCACAATATAAAGACCCTATCAATATGATTATATCTTATCCGCCTAAGATTAGACAAAGAGTGGAAGAATTACCACAATACAAAGGAATGATTAAGCAAAGAAAAAAAGCTCATGTAGTCAAAAAAATATTTGGGTTAATATTTTTTGTTGTGAATATCTATGATTTGATTGTTTTAGATTGGGGGGGGGCTGTCATAGTAAGAAGTTGAGAATATCTGGCACAGAAGATATGGAAAAAGAATATAAAGATTATATGTTCCATGCGAGAGGTACTTGTATTGGAATTGTTTTAGGGTTAGTAGTAGCATTGTTATCGGGATGCATAATACATTTTTGTTTTGCAGTATAAAATTCCCATTTGTCGGGAAGTTGCAAAAAGTGAAAAATCGGAATTTCATAAGGAGAGGATAATGGTTGAAGAAGTAAAATGGACAAAATATTTATGGCTGAGTTTACTTTCATTTGGAGCATTTATGCTTGAATATCTGTCAATATTTGCAATTGAAGTTATAATTCTGCATGTAGACATACAGAATTATACAATGCAACAAAGAAGTATTCATTGTATCATAATGGTTTTTATGTGGGCGTTTTTCATTGGTGTTCTCCTGCTTTTTTCAAGGAAGCATTATCATTTTCCAGAAAGGGGAAGCAAAAGGGATAAGATTTCCTCGAAAAGTTGGATCGTAACGCTTGCTTGTTTCATTGGCTGCAAAATTATGACTTTCATTGATTGGCATACATTAAAGATTGTCGGAGAAGCACAGGGTAAAACTGTATTCCAATTTTGCGCGCAATATTTATACTATATATTTGAAGTGCTGCTTGTTATTCTAATCATAATATACGGGCAAAAAGCGATTGAAACTCTGTTGAAAAAAGAAAGCCCAATTCCTTTTGGCGGTATTATATTGGCTATGACATGGGGAGCGTTTCATTTTGTGTCAAGAGGGGTAGGTCTTGAAATATGGAACGGAATTTCTACTATGATGTTTTCTGTTCTTAGCGGTGTAATGTATCTAAGATTAAACAGGCAATGTTTGTATAGCTATCTTTTTATTGCTATAGGTTATTTACTATAACTTCCTGTTTATAGAGAATGTAAGTAAGGAGTTTGACAATGAAAAATCTTTTGAAAAGTAACCGATTTACAGTTTTCATAATCTTAACTTTTTTAATTTATGTAATGTCGAATGGAGAATGGTGTATCCCGATTTTTGCATGGATTTATCCAATTTTGTTTTTACATATGCTTTCTCTCAATCATACCCGAAAAGTATATCTTATAATTGGCTCAATATATGGCATCGGGTTTGTTTTCCAGTTTGAAAAAGCCATCGGAATGGATATAAAAATATGTATAGTGGTAGCTTTTTTGGTAGCTTTTCTGAAAATTTTACCATATATCTATTGGTCTAAATCAAAAATGAGATTTCAAGATACTGTTATTTTTGCAAGTATAATGGTATCAATAGAATATATCATGTATTTGGTATATCCTATTTTGGGCGGGTTGTCTGACGCTTATACACAATACCAAAATCTATATCTGCTACAAATAGTAACGGTAACAGGGATTTACGGAATCACCTTTTTAATGTATTGGACGGCGGCAATGGTTATATGGATTTGGAACAATAAAAGCAAAAAAGAATACATCAGAAAATACATAATCGTATATGGTTCTGTAATTGGCTTGGTATTTGTCTGTGGAGTTGTTATGTTTCATTTTGTAGGAAATTCAGATAAAAGTGTTAGGATCGCTGGAGTAACCGTTCCGATTTCAGAGCTGTTAAATAATGATAAAGATGTATATTCTACATTTTATACCAATACATTTACTGATGAAAACATTACCAATACAAGGAATAAACTATCATCAGTAGCTGATGAACTTTTCCTAAAAACAGAGTTGGAAGCACAAGCAGGTGCAAAGATTGTTTTTTGGTCTGAACTGAATGGAGCGGTTTTAAAACAAGATGAAGATATGCTTTTGCAACGAGCGTCGGATATGGCAAAACAGGAAGAAATTTATTTGATTGTTTCATTACTGGTGAAAACCCCTTACGAGGACTTAAAGGAAAATAAAACGGTGGCATTTAATCCACAAGGAGAACTTATATCAGAATATTTTAAGCATGGACGTTCAATCGGAGAATTGTGTCAAAAAGGAGATGGAATACTAAAAAGTTTTGATACAGAATATGGTAGAATTGCGCCGTTTATATGTTCTGATATGGCATTTTTGTCACAAATACAGCAGGCAGGTAGAAATAATGTAGATATACTAATTGTTCCAGCTTCGGATTGGAAAGAAATGACATTATTAACTGCAAAGACAGCGATTGTGCGTGGGGTTGAAAATGGAAGTAATATAATCAGACATACAAATAACGGAATGTCGATTGTTTCAAATGTTAAGGGCTGTGTGTTGGCACAGACCGATTACTTTCAGTCTGATACAAAGACATTATCAGCACAGGTTGCTATGAAAGGACGCTTTACTCTTTATTCGTATATTGGAAATCTATTTGTATATCTGTGTAATTTATATTTGTTAGGGAGTTTCATACTTCCCAAAATTAAACGATTAATTAAGAGGTAGTTAAATTCCCATTTGTAGGGGAAAACAAATAAACTATCAAAGAGCCAGTCGCTTTAGACACAAAACCTTTCTGATGTATTAAAACCGCAATATTCTTTAAAAACAACATCAAGCTCTGCACCAATCGCTTGCATTAAAAGTACATAGTCATTAGAAAATGTATTATAATTGTCTTTACTGCACTTTTACATATTCAATCGATTCCACGAAACGTTTTTCAAGCATTAAATAGTAACACCAATGCCTCTATATCAATTCTTTTTTGTTCACTTATATCCTCTTTCTTTTGTCCTTAACATAATAAACTACTTATTCAAGTATAATATATTCCTTGCAAAACCGCAAATATTTTTTGACTAATCCACTGCTGTTTGGACTGTGCTTTTCCTTTCCTCTTTTGATTACATCTAATTCATCATATTCTGATCACTTATAATCGTCATTTGCGTCCCCCTCTCTTACAGAACCATATAGTATTTATTACCGTACCAAACAACCTATAATCCAAGCTGTTCTGCCAACGATTTTGTTGTTTTTCTGCGCGTGATTTCCACAAGCCCAAGCGCAGTCATATCAATAATTGTTGTCTGGATGTGGTCCTTTTTTGCCAAAACCCTTAATTCTTGTAAAAGTGCATCTGTTTTTTCGTCATCTTCCATATTGATAAAATCTACTAATATCATTCCTGTAAGATTTCTCAAACGAATCTGCCGCATAATTTCATTTGCTGCCTCAATATTAATCTCATAGATATACGCAGCCATCTCTTTTTTCATAATATTTTTTCCAGAATTAACATCTATCACATACATTGCTTCTGTTTTCTCTATAATAAGATAAGCGCCAGATTTTAACCAAACTTTTTTTGAAAGCAATTCTGAAATTTGTGTCTCCACACGATAAAGTTTTTGTAATGGATAGGAATTATCTTGATACATAGAAATATTTGCAACCTGTTCTGGCATATAAAGTGTTACAAAATCCTTCAATTCTTGATATAGATTACTACTATCTGTAATAATCTGCTGATAAATGACGCCCTCATCTCGCATCGCTGTCAGATAACCGGAAGGAGACTTCCATATACGACTAAAACAGGTTCTATGAATCCCTTCTTGAATCAAAAATGACATCTTTTGATTTAAATAATTTATCTCCTCTGTCACAGGCTGTAAAATATCAAAAGACTGCCTCTCATCCAACTTTGATAAAAGTGACGCGGCATTGGTACGAACTACAACACCAAAATCAATCTCCTGTGGAATTGCAGCGCGAAGCTGCGCTCTCTCTAATTTCGTGCATTTCTTTGAGACACCTTTATAAGTATTCGCATAAGAAATCACACTAAATTTGCCTGCTAGAGACAAATTCATAGTAAATACAGGTTCTTTTGTCCGCACTGCTTCTTTTTCAAGCTGAACAATAATTTCATCACCAACTAAAATCCTACCATCATATTGACGATTTGTAATAATTGGTGTATATCCTTGAATAGGCAAATATCCTTTTTTATTGGGAGCATACAAAATAAATGCCGCATTAATCTGTTTTACAACATTTGTTACTTTTGCTACAAAAATATCCCCAATCGCTGTATCCCCCTGATTAAAAGGTGTAAAATTTACAGATGTCATTACATTTGTTTTCATATCTAAAGAAAACGAAAGAACTCCTTTTGTATCGTGAAAGGCATATTCTGTAATAATATAACGCATGTCACTCATCAATATTCACTCCCAACGGCTCCGAGAGGTTCCAACTGCACAGCATTTACTGTGCCAACATTGGTATAGGTCTCTTCTCTTGTGATAAGAAGTCCAAAATCATCAAATTCCTGATTGTTTGCCTCATACAAAGCTCTAATAACCAATGATGGTTTTAAATTATTAGCACTACTTGCATCGACAGTCAACATTATGGAACAATTTTCTTCATCAAAACAACATTCAAAAATATAAGGCTTCATATCAAAAGTGACCTCACTTCTTTTTGTTTTTTTGGTCACAATAATATTCTCTTGACACATAAAATTATTGATAACTGATGTACTCAAAAAAAGTGGTTGATATTCCTTGCGAAATGTAATTGTATAGCGCGCTGCTGCCACACTTGCCATAGCATTTCCCGCATTATCTGGAAGAAGTTTCACTTCAAGAATTTTAATCCCATCTGCCATCTGTGCATTGAGCGCATCAACAAAATCCTTCGCACTTGTCAATGAGTGAACTTCAATATCCATATATTCCCCATTGCTCTCAAGCCCCACACCGAGCGGCGCCGCAAAAGACATTATCTGATGTGGGCTAAATCCTGTTGAATAGGCAATATCAATCCCTGCGCGGCGTATTGCTTTCTGAAAATACCGCATAACATCAAGATGTCCTATAAATCGAAGCACACCATGTTTTGAAAATTCTACCCGTAATTTCACAGAGAACCTCCTTAATTCTAAAATAGACTCTGGGAATAATCTATCTATCACTGCATATCCCACATTGAAATCTAGCAGCACCGCAAGCATTACACTGCTGCTGACAATTTGGCGTCACTTGTTCCGCCAATGCACGCTGCCATTCTTTCTTCAAAAATGTTTTGGAGACACCACAATCAATAAAATCCCACGGGAAAACTTCATCAAGGCTACGCTCCCGCGTTGTATAAAAAGCAATATCAATTCCACATTCCGCAAAGGTTTCCATCCATATATCATGTTTGTAATGTTCTCCCCATGCGTCAAAGATACATCCCTTTTGATAGGCTTTTAATATAGGCTTGCTCAAACGCCTGTCACCGCGAGCAAAAATCCCCTCCATAACACTTGCATCCGCCTCATGCCAATTATACTTAATACTTTTTTGATTAAGCTGTTCCGAAATCGCTCTGCGCGTCTTATAAGCCTTTTCTAAAAACTGCTCTTTCGTGCACTGTGGTGCCCATTGAAATGGTGTAAAAGGCTTTGGAATAAAAAAAGATGTACTGGCGACAATCTGCACCTTTCCAATTCTTTTTTCCTTTGGCACTGTATCATAAAAAGCAACAGCAATCTTGTTGGAAAGATCCGCAATTCCGCGAATATCCTCCTCTGTTTCCGTTGGCAGCCCCAACATAAAATAGAGCTTAACCCGATTCCATCCGCCCTCAAATGCCAAAGTGGCACCCTTTATAATATCTTCTTCTGTCAAGCCTTTGTTAATAACATTTCTCAAACGCTGGCTTCCTGCCTCCGGCGCAAATGTCAAGCTGCTTTTTCGCACATCTTGTACTTTCTTCATCACATCAAGTGAAAAAGCATCAATGCGAAGAGATGGCAGTGATATATTGACCTTCTTTTCTTTACATTGATCAATCAGGAAGTTTATAAGTTCTTCCAAATGTGTATAGTCACTAGAACTCAAAGAGCTAAGTGAAATTTCATCATAGCCAGTATTATCCAATATTTTTATCGCATATTTCTTGAGCATTTCCACATCACGCTCCCGCACAGGACGATATAATTGTCCTGCTTGGCAAAAGCGGCATCCACGAATACACCCACGCTGAATTTCAAGAACCACTCTGTCCTGCGTACATTTAATAAAAGGCACTACTGGCTTCTCAGGATAGTATGTGCTTGACACATCTGTGACAATCTCCTTTAAAATAGTTCTAGGAATATCTGGATATATGGGTTCAAAGGATTTTATTGTGCCATTCTCATAATATGTTACTTCATAAAATCGTGGCACATACATTCCAGGAAGTTTGGCAGCCTCTGCAAGAAATGCCTCTCTGGACGCACCACTGTCTCGACATCTTTTGTACAAATCCAAAAGTGCACGATACTGCGTCTCTCCCTCTCCAATATAAAAGATATCAAAAAACTCTGCAATCGGTTCTGGATTATAACTACAGGGACCTCCTCCAATAACAATTGGACTCTCCCACGTCCGCTCCGCAGCAATAAAAGGAATTCCCGACAAATCCAATATCTGTAGAATATTGGTATAACACATTTCATATTGAATTGTAATTCCTAAAAAATCAAACTCTTTGATTGGGTCTTGTGATTCCAACGCAAATAAAGGTATCTTTTTCTCTCGCATAATCGCATCTAAATCCGGCCACGGAGAATAAACCCGCTCACACCAAGTATCCTCAAAACGATTAAACATGTCATATAGAATCTGAATTCCAAGATGCGACATGCCAATCTCATAGACATCTGGAAAACACATTGCAAACCTAACAGAAATATCAGGTTTGCTTTTCATTACACTATTTACTTCATTTCCAATATAGCGAGCAGGCTTTTCAACCTTCATTAAAATATCATCACTTAATGCTAAATTTCTCATATTATACCTATCCTATTGCGAAAGTTATTGTTCTAATAAAAGTTGTTGTTCTAATAAAAGCTGTTGCTGTAATAAAATCTGTTGTATTAACTCCTGTGGCAACATTTTTCCGTCCACATCAAATATATATGGCATTCCATCAATCTCAACAATTCCGGTCTGCATATTTCCATTGGCATCAAAATAATAAACATTTTCATCAATTGTTGTCAAGCCAACTGCCATATGTCCATCTGCCTCATAATATTTCGCAGAGACACCATCCTGAAACCAACCTGTAACCATAGAACCATCAGCCGCAAATAGATAAGAAAGACCATTTAATGTTACTGCACCTGTCATCATACGACCAGATTCATCAAACAGATATGTTTTTCCATCCATTGTCTGCCAACCATTGACTCTATGCCCATCTTCCATAGACAAATAATAGTTGTAAGTGCCATCGTGAAACCAACCGCGCACCATAGGTCCATCCATCGCAAAAAGGAATGTCTGATCGCCAATTGTCTGCCAACCTGTCTGCAAATAACCATCTGCGTCAAAATAATAATAGTTGTCATTGATTGTATTTAATCCAACCAACATATGTCCATCTGTCGAGAAAAACCGCTTTCCAGCAGGAAAATCAAGAAATCCCGTGTACATTACACCATCTTCTGCAAAATAATAAAAGAGACCATCTAAATTCTGAAATCCAGTCAACATTTTCCCATCAATGCCAAAACAATACATTCCTAAACCAATTGGTGTAAATCCGACTGCCATAACACCATCCGGCTGCAAATAATATAGCCCGTCCTCCAATGGAAGCCATCCAGTTACCATTCGACCAGCCGGATCAAGATAATATTTTGCAGTACCCAAATCAAGCCACCCGCGCTGCATTTTATAATTAATGTAATAATATAAAAAACCTTTTCGTGGTACCCATCCAGTATCTACAATACTTGTTGAAAAATCCTTAAGCGCATAGTCCAAATCAACATCGCCCTTAATCCCTGGAATCCTACCTTTGCAAGAATACTGCCACACAGCAGCATCTGGAATCTCACATACTTCTGCCCACTGTGCAACCCATTTGTCATAAAATACTGGACCAATGCGCTTGAGATACCAATTGGTGCTAGAGTAAATCATAGGATAATATCCCTCCGCCTCCAATGTCGCACAAAACGTATTTGCCATCAAAGACAATGTTTCCGGTGATAGAGATTTCTGAACATTATCTTCAACATCCCACACTACAGGGTAAGACACTTGCACATTCTGAATCGCATCCAATACAAACTGTGCTTCTATCGCTGCCTCCTGTACATTGGTCGCATAGGAGTAAATATAGACACCCGTTTTAATGCCAGCCTGCTGTGCAGCAGACATATTGTAATAAAAGTATTCATCAATTCCCTTCTTAGTAGAACCAACTCTAATAAATGCAAACGACACACCACTCTGTGCCACTTCCTGCCAATTAATCGCTCCCTGCCATTTCGAGACATCAATACCACTCTCCACAACTGCTGCCTTTGCCGTAACAGTCGGTACACTACTTAAAATACAAACTGCAATCAGTATACAGAAGATTCGCATAACTTTATTGACTGATTTTTGTTTTCTCATGTACTATAAACTCCCTTTCGTAGAAAGCACATCCTTAACACGTCCATCTATAGAAACCGCTTCATCAAGTGCTTTTGCAAATGCCTTAAATACAGCTTCAATCATATGGTGACTATTCTCGCCACTGAGCATCTTAATATGTATATTCATAGCAGCACTGTAAGACACTGCATAAAAAAACTCTTTTACAAGTGTAGTGTCAAAACTACCAACCATATTTTGAGGAAAACTACAATCAAACTGCAAATAAGGTCGACCGCACAAGTCAACAGCACACAAGGCCAAGGCATCATCCATTGGTAAAATAAAATAGCCATATCGTTTGATACCTTTTTTATCTCCGACTGCCTCCTTAATCGCATTTCCAAGCACAATCCCCGCATCCTCGACAGTATGGTGTCCGTCAACCTGCAAATCTCCAGCAATATCAACCTTCAAATCAAAAAATCCATGTTTGGAAAATCCCTCAAGCATATGGTCAAAAAATCCAATCCCTGTATTGACAATTGATTTTCCTTCACCATCCAGATTGAATCTTACACAAATATCTGTCTCTTTCGTCTTTCTTTTTACTTCTGCAATTCTTTCCATGATAACATTCCCTTCCAACTACTCAAAACGCACGTGGATTGAATTGGCATGTGCAGTCAGCCCTTCTTTCTCTGCAAAAAGTTCAATATCCTCATGAACCTTCTCAAGTGCTTCTCTCGAATAACAAATGATACTTGACTTCTTTACATAATCGTCCACATTTAAAGGTGAGAAAAATTTTGCAGTGCCATTGGTTGGCAAAACATGATTGGGACCTGCATAATAATCTCCTAACGGTTCTGAAGAGTATTCACCCAGAAAAATTGCACCGGCATTTCGGATTTTTGTCATTGTGTCAAACGGATTTCTTGTCAAAATCTCAAGATGCTCAGAAGCAATCTCATTTACTGCCTCAACAGCAGTATCCATATCAGGTGCCACAAGAATATATCCATAATTGTCAAGAGACTTCTGAATGATTTCCCTGCGCTCAAGAACCGCAACAAAACGGTCAATCTCATCAGAAACATTTTTAGCCAACTCTTCACTTGTCGTAATTAAAATCGCTGAAGCAAGCTCATCATGTTCTGCCTGAGACAAAAGATCTGCTGCCACATATCTTGGTGTCGCACTCTCATCAGCAAGCACAAGAATTTCTGAAGGCCCTGCAATAGAATCAATGCTAACATGACCATAAACCGCACGTTTTGCTAACGCAACAAAGATATTTCCTGGCCCCACAATCTTATCAACCTTTGGTATCATCTCTGTACCATATGCAAGCGCTGCAATTGCCTGTGCGCCGCCTACTTTATAAATAACATCTACCCCTGCAATATCCGCCGCGACAAGCGTTGCCGGATTCACTTTTCCGTCTGCGCCAGCAGGTGTTGTCATAATAATATTAGGAACCCCCGCAACCTTCGCCGGAATCACATTCATCAAAGTGGTTGAAGGATAAGCCGCCTTTCCTCCCGGAACATAAACCCCAACCCTCTGCATAGGCGTAATCTTCTGTCCTAATATTGTTCCATCTTCCTTGGCATCAAACCAGCTATTTCTTTTTTGCTTCTCATGATAAACACGAATATTTGCTGCGGAATCTTTCATCACTTGTATAAAATGTGCATCTAACTCCTGATAAGCTGCTGTAATTTCCTCTTTCGTAACCCTAAAATTTTCTTTTGTGATAACACAATGATCAAATTTCAAAGAATATTCAAAGATAGCTTCTTCTTTGCGTTCCTTTACCGCTGCAATAATATCTGTTACCACCTTCTCATATTCACCATAATCATTTGTGCTTCGTTTTAATAAACTTTCAAGCAAATTCTGTTTTGTATCACTTGTTAATTTCACAATTCGCATTTTTGTAACGCCTCCTTTAACGCCTGTAAAATCTTCTTAATGCGCTCTGCCTCCATTTTCATACTGACTTGATTGACAATCATTCGCGCAGAAAGCAGACAAATTTCCTCCAAAACTTCTAGTCCATTTTCCTTTAACGTAGAACCCGTCTCAACAATATCAACAATCACATCACTCAGTCCCACAATCGGTCCAAGTTCAACAGAACCATTTAATTTAATAATATCAACTGTTTGATGCTTCTGATTATAAAAATAATCCTTTGCAATCTTTGGATATTTGCTGGCTACCCGTATCATTTCATGATGTTGCAAAAGCTCTTTTGCGGAAGCCGGACCACAAACACACATTCTGCATTTTCCAAATCCCAAGTCCAACACTTCATATACCCTTCGATTCTCTTCCAAAATGGTATCACTTCCCACCACACCAATATCCGCAGCACCATATTCTACATAAGTAGGAACATCAGAACCTTTTGCCAAAAAAAACTTCAACCTTAAATCCTCATTGACAAAAATTAGTTTCCGAGAGGATTTATCCTTCATTTCCTCACAAGTAATCCCTATCTGTTCCAGAAGTTCCAACGTTTTTGCAGCCAACCTTCCCTTGCCAAGCGCAAAAGTAAGATACTCCATATCAATTCCCTTCCTTTCCAGCAGAACTATCCAGATACACAACCTCAGAAAAGTTATTGTCCGCAGCAAATTTCTTATAATGTTCTTCCGAATACTCTTTTTTCATCAGCACAGTAGCATATCCCTGTTCACGATACGCTTTTGCCTTCTCTAGCACTTCACAAAATACACCACTATATAAAAGTAAAATACTTTTTGTCGCAAAAGCAGGGCAGCGTTTCTGTCTAGTGAGCGCTGTCACAAGCTCATCAATCATTACAACAAAACCAGTTGCCGGCGCATGTTTCCCAAACTTTTCTAAGAGATTGTCATATCTGCCACCCTTTGCAATGGCGCTTCCCGCTTGATAGGTATATGCACTAAAAATAACACCTGTATAATAATTGTATTTGCTAACCATCGCAAGATCAAAAGAAATATATCGCTCTACGCCATATATTTTCAACAGTTTATAAACTTCCTGTAATCGCTCAATCGCCTTACAAGAACGTGTGTTATTAACATGCTCTAATGCTCTGTCCAAAACTTCACAGGAACCAAACAGGCTATTGACATTCAAAAGTGCCTCAATTGTTTTTGCAGGTATATTCTTATCCAACAAAAGTTCCTGTGCACCAAATTCATTTCTGTTGGAAATATATTCGCGCAGCGCAAACTCCGTCTCCTCATCAAGTTCTGCCTCCGCACACAACCCCTTAAAATATTCAATCTGTCCAACGGAAATTTGAAATTCTTTCAGTCCAGAATTACAAAGCGCTTCAACAAGCAAAGCAATCATCTCTGCATCCGCCTCCGGCGAAGCATCTCCAATAAGCTCAGCTCCCATCTGCGTTGTCTCTTTCAATTTTCCCTGCAAATCGCTTGTATTGATAAAATTATTTCCAGAATAACAAAAACGAAGTGGAATTGTCTCATCCATAAAATATTTGGCGGCACATCGAGCTATCGAAGGTGTAAAATCCGGTCTTAACACCAATGTATTTCCTTCCTTATCAAAAAACTTATAAAGTTCTTTTGATGGTGTTGTACCAATTTCGCGGCTAAATACATCAAAAAATTCAAAGGTAGGTGTCTGAATATTCTGATAACCATAACTATATAGTTTTTCCGCGAAAAGCTTTTGGACCATCTGCTTACTTGCATATTCTCTGCCATAAATATCTCGCACGCCCTCCGGCGTGTGCAGAAGTCTTTTTCCGCTATAATCCATTGTAAATCCCCTCTCTAAATCGCAGTTGTTTTATCACTTTAACGTGCTAATTCGTTATCAAATTAGCACAGTATATTATCGAAGTATACACGTTTTTTATTATAGTGTCAACTCATTCTGCTCCCTGTCATTTAAATCCACCTGAATCATATCCAGATACGGCACCATCTGTCCGCCCTTATGTTTCATAAAATACTTATCCTTTAATTCCTCATACCGAAAGCTTTTTCTGCCGCCCTGTTCCATTCTGTCCCAAAAAACGTTCAACTCATGTATACGCATATAATACATAATATCGCGCGCTGTAAAATATATCAGAAAAAAAGCAATACCACCCTGTTTGTCAAAATCCCGCATAAACTGAACTTGATGTGGGTGTATTTTTTGCAGCGTAAACAAATCAACCGCACACTCTTTTGCATCAAAACAGACCGGAATCCCCTGTACTGCACCTATGTAATCCACTGTACTTTTCTGTTCAAAATAAGCAAGTGTAATATGCCTTGTCTTCTTGTCTATGGTGATTGGTGTGATTGGCGTCGGAACCTTTTGAATGAGTGCCAGCCCACTCTCCCGATACTTTTCATTTGTCATATTAATCATTTCTTCCAAAAGCGAACCGCGCAATCCACGAGATTTCCATGTGGGCATAACTCTATTCCTCCCGCATTAATTTACTAAAAATTTTAGGCGCAGGACACTCCAATATACTACCTGAAACCTGAGCAAACTCTTCGCACGGCGAAACGGGAAAAATTAATTTATGCGCGTGAAGAAGCTGGCTTTTTACACCTTTTTGCGCATATAATTCATTTGTTTTCGTATCACCGTACTTGCGATCTCCTATAATCGGATAGCCGAATGCGGCTAACTGCGCACGAATCTGATGCGGCTTGCCTGTAAAGAGCTGCACTTCCAACTGTGTAATGTTATTTGCTATGCGAACTGTATGATATGCAGTGTCTATAAAAACAGCTTCCTCCCGAAACGCTTCTGGAATATTATTTTTATTCTGATAAACTGTCACTTTGTTCTGTATAGAATCTTTGTACAAATAACCAGTCACGCGTTTTACCACTGAAAATTCTCCAGAAACCAAACAATAATAATACTTCTCTAAAGATTTATCCCGAATAATACGACTTAAATACTGGCTCCCTGCCAAAGTTTTGCCGCAAACGACCATTCCAGAAGTATTTCTGTCCAACCGATTACAGACAGAAGGGCGAAATGTTACAAGCGACTCTTTTGTAACAAACCCTTTCCTTAGCAAGTAACCAATCAGCCATTCATTGACACTTATTTCTTCTGATTTTGATTTTTGCGATAAGATTCCAGAGGGTTTATTAACCACTAAAATATTATTATCTTCATATACAATATCCAAATCGCGCATTTTATAATATGCTTGTTCATACAGCGCAATATTGAAAGAGAACGAACAATTTTCTATTTTTCCACAAAACTTTTCAAAAGTTTCGTCAGCCAAGAAAAATTTCACTTCATCATCAATAGAGAGCTTCTCTCCACCGTCAGCTTTTTTTCCATTTAAAACAATGTTCTTTTTGCGAAGCATCTTATAAATAAAACTGTCTGGTGCCTCCTTTAACAGCTTTTTCAAATATTTATCAAACCGCTGCCCTGCTTCATTGGAAGAAATCTTTTTTAAAATCATAACAGCCGTCCTTTTTCATCTCAACAATTTATAAACAAATTTTGTAAAGGAGTATCATTAAAAATATCATAATGAAATATCACATAAAAGTTCCAGAATCTCCATCTCTTTTTTTCCAGATTCTAATGCTTGAAGTTGCTCTAGTCGGTCTATAAAACGCGCCTTCTCAGAAAAAATCTTGATGGTAATATTCTGCAATCTATTTTGTTTTAGGATACTTTGAATATGTTTCTCACATGCAGATACATCACAATTTGAAAATTCCGTATATCCAATCAAATTACTTCCACGCACAGCAAAACAGTTTATCGGGAAATTTAATTTATATGAAGTCAAGTACATGCTATATAAAGCAGGCACATTTCCTTGCCGTCCAGAAATTTCCTGATAAACTTTCTCACTAAACTTCGGAATTTTAAAATACATCACAACCGATACCAAGCTTTTGCTAGAGGGCAACATTCCCAAAACAGCGACAATTGTTAAAAGATTGTCCGTTTTTCCCGTTGAAAAGTACCCTAGCAAAAATACCGAGATCGAAATCAAAAAATATATCGCCGTGCGAATAACTACCCTTTTTCGCTCATAAGGAGGATATCCAAATTCTCCTTTTTTTTGCCTTTGCGTTTTCATCTGTTGTCTCCTGCTCTTTCACACACTAATTCTCATTTATCGCTCTAGCAGACACACAAATAAAGATTATTTTAAAAATCGCATTCCTGCCAAGAGAATCCAATGTGGAACAATTTTCGCCAGGACTTCAAAGCTCTTTATCCAGATTCCATACACAGACCGCTCTCTTTTATAATAAGAATCTTGAATCGCTTTCTCCACTACCTGATCCGCATGTACCAATGTAAGTTTTTTTACTGCAAGTCTGCTGCCAGTCCTCTCTGCAATATCAAAAAAGGGTGTGTCAACCGGACCAGGGCACACTGCAGTCACATAGATTTTTTTGTGACGCAACTCCTGTCGTAATGCTCTGGAAAAACTATAAACATAAGCTTTTGTTGCCGCATAAACTGCAAAGTTGGGCTGCGGCAAAAAAGCTGCGCTAGATGCAAGCTGGATAATCCGACTATTTTTCTTCATATATGGAAGACACAGATACGTCATCTGTGTCAATGCTTTACAGTTTACCTCTATCATACCAAGTTCTTCGCTGATATTGGAAGCGGCAAAATCTCCCAAAATACCATATCCTGCACAGTTGACAAGCATACGAATCACTGGTTTTTCGTCCGCAAGCAGCTTTCTCAGCCGCTCTATCTGCTTCTCTTTTGTAATATCCATATCCAGAACCCGTGTTGTGTGTTCCAAATGCTGTGCTACTTCTAACAATTCCTTTTTGCGGCGTGCAATCATCCATATTTCGTCAATATTTTGAAAAACATTGTCCAACTGCAGCGCAAATTCCACCCCCATACCAGATGACGCTCCTGTAATCAATATAATATTCATACCTCAATCTCCCTTACTTAACAAGCCTTTTTTGTCTGTGGACATTTCTTATAGTCTTTTTCTTTTCTATCTTTTGTTGTGTTTTCTCTCTGTGCAGTTGGTCTTTCTTTTGTCTCTGCTCACCTGCCAATTTCCTTGGTTTAATGAGACATTTTTTATCAAATCCAATCAGATCCTCTCTCCCTGCAAGCTTTAACGCCTCCCGAACAAGATCATAATTTTTTGGATTGCGATAGTGAATCAATGCGCGCTGCATTGCCTTTTCATGCGGATTTTTGCAGACATAAACTGATTTCATTGTCACAGGGTCCACTTCAGTATAATACATTACTGTTGACATTGTCGAAGGCGTTGGATAAAAATCCTGTACCTGTTCTGGCACACAACCAATATCCCGCAAATACTCCGCAAGCGCAACTGCTTCCTTAAGCGTAGAACCTGGATGCGAAGACATCAAATAAGGTACTAAAAATTGATTTTTCCCCAGTTTTTGATTAACCTTTTGATATTTTTTTGTAAATGCCTCATAAACAGTATTCTCTGGTTTTCCCATTTTAGACAAAACCACATCACAAATATGCTCTGGCGCCACTTTAAGCTGCCCGCTAATATGATGTTCTACAAGTTCTTTAAAAAAAGTATCTTCTTTCTCAAGCATCAAATAGTCAAAACGGATTCCCGAACGCACAAACACCTTTTTAACCCCTGAAAGTGCTCTTATTTTGCGCAGAAGCGACAGATAATCCGAATGGTCTACTTCAAGATTTGGGCAAGGCTTTGGACAGAGGCATTGTCTATGCTTACACACGCCGTCGCGCAACTGTTTTTGACAGGAAGGTTGTCTAAAATTCGCCGTTGGACCGCCCACATCATGAATATATCCCTTAAAATCTTTCTCCTGCACAATCAATTTCGCCTCTGCTATAATGGATTCATGACTGCGCACCTGCACAGTACGTCCTTGGTGAAATGTAAGCGCACAGAAATTACATCCGCCAAAACACCCTCGATTGCTAATTAGGGAAAACTTAATCTCAGATATCGCAGGAACACCTCCCTGCGACTCATATGATGGGTGATAGGTTCTCTGATAGGGCAGCGCATAGACATCATCCATCTCCTGCGTCGAGAGCGGTTTCTGTGGTATATTCTGCACAACATAAATACCATTTGGATATGGCTCCACCAAAGTTTTTCCATTAAAAGCATCTGTATTCTCATGCTGCAACCGAAAACTTTTTGCATACAAGATTTTATCCGCCAACATTTCATTATAAGATGGCAAAAGTTCATAATCATAAAGACTAGAAATATCCTTTGTTTTATACACAGTTCCGGCAATAAATGACAAATCTTTGACAGCAATACCACTGTTTAGAGCGTCTGCAATTTCAACAATTGATTTCTCACCCATACCATAGGAAATAATATCCGCCTGGCTATCCAGTAAAATCGAGTGTTTTAAGGAATCTGACCAGTAATCATAATGTGCCATGCGCCGTAAACTGGCTTCAATTCCACCAATAATAATGGGAATATTTTTGTACATTCTGCGAATTAGATTGCTGTATACAACAGTTGCGTGATCTGGTCTTTTGCCAATTACCCCTCCAGGAGTATAGGCATCTGTCTCGCGACGTTTTTTTGACACATAGTAATGATTTACCATAGAATCCATATTGCCAGAAGATACTAGGAACCCAAGACGCGGAGTCCCCAACACTGTAATACTATCTTCTTTTCTCCAATCTGGCTGTGCTATAATTCCAACAGAATAACCATGCGCTTGGAGCACCCGCGTAATAATTGCATGTCCAAAAGAAGGGTGATCTACATAGGCATCACCTGTGACATATATAAAATCCAACTGTTGTATACCAAGTTCCTGTACCTCTTCCATAGTCATGGGAAGAAAACCATTCGCAAGTGACAATGCACAATCCTCCTAATATGCTTCTATTTTTTTAAATTCGTAATTTCCTGTTCTGTAAGTGGCCTAAAAGCCCCCTTTTGCAGAGAAGAATCCAGATGCAATGTTCCCATTGAAAGGCGCTTTAAATAAGTAACAGAACCACCCACAGCCTGAATCATTCGCTTCACTTGATGGAACCGTCCCTCGGTAATTGTTAATTCCATAGAATAACACCCTTCCGACTGTGACAAGAGATTCACTTTTGCTGGCTGAGTCAGTGTAGCATCCCCAATATCCACGCCAAGCTCTAATTGTCTAATATTAGAATCCGTAATATTTCCTGTACACTCCACATAGTAGGTCTTATCCACATGTTTCCCAGGAGAAAGCAGATTATGTGCTAGTTCTCCATCATTTGTAATCAACAACAGTCCCTCGGTATCTTTATCCAATCTTCCAACAGGAAATAAACCCTTTCCACGAACATCAGACAACAGCGCCATCACAGTACGTTCCTGACTGTCCTTTGTCGCAGTCACCACCCCAGCAGGTTTATAAAGCATATAATAATATTGCGTCTGATAGCCTAAACTTTGCCCCATATAACAAATATTATCTTTTTCTGCATCCAATTGAAAATCAGGCTGTTTGACAATCGTGCCATTTACAGATACAAGCCCCTTTTTCACAAACGCTTTCACCTGACTTCGTGTTCCAATCTGCATATCACATAAAAATTTATCCAATCTCATAAACAGTCCCTATCAATCATTCTGCATTGATGTGTCAGAATCTTAAATTTTCGTGTACAAGTGTATCATTGCACTAGATTTTAATCTATCGTTTCATAAAATGGTTTTTTTCTTATAAAATATATTATAAGAAGCAAGAGCAGCTTCTTATAATCAAATGCACGGCGCAAGGGTAGCGCCTCTACGCAAATACCTATCAAATACCAAAACATGGAGGGTGCTTATGTTGTTCAAAACATTGGCATATTTACTGCTAATTATCATTATTTTAAGTCGACCAGACGCCGCATTTCAATATGCCTATGAAGGACTATACCAATGGGCTACCAAAATGGTTCCCACACTCTTCCCATTTATGATGATTAGTTCTATCATGGTTTACAGTGGCGCTGACCTCGCACTTGGCCAGATGCTCAACTGTATCCTAAAACGCATCTACCGATACAGCAACTATGGATTATATGCAATCTTTATGGGCTTTTTCTGCGGATTTCCAATGGGAGCAAAAGTTGTAAGCGAACTGTACGAAAATCAAAAACTAAGCAAGTTAGAAGCGGAATCTCTACTTGCCTTTTGCAACAATATTGGACCAGCATACTTTATGGGAATCATTATCCCCATACTACATACTTGCGGATATCACCACACACTGCCATTCCTGTTTGGCATGTATGGGATTCCAGCAATTTATGGTATTTTTATAGGATATCTCACTGCTGCCAAAGTCCAAAAAACGCAAGATTCAAACACACGCTCTGAAATTTTCAGTCAAAATCCACATGAAACACCAAAGCTTTCCTTGGCAGCAGCCCTAAAAAAATCCTGTATGGACAACACACAATCCCTTATTATTCTAGGTGGCTACATTACATTTACCAATGCTTTTCGGATACTTCTTGACTTTGTACCATTATCTGCCAACAGCAAAAACATCTTATCCAGTTTTTTAGAGATTATCGGCGGCGTTCAGGCTATCTATACAACTTCCATTCCATCAGCGCAAAAAATCTTCTGGATTATGACTGCACTATGTTTTGGCGGTATATCCTGTATCCTACAGACGAGCAGTTTCTTAGAAAAAGCTGGATTGTCCATCACGCGTTACCTCAAACACAAACTGATCATCACAATTATCTCTGCAAGTTACTATTTTATTATTACAATCTTAGGAACCGTTCAATAACTCCTCAATTGACAGAAGAAAGTTTTATCATATTTGAATCTGTACTTTTATCGTACAGATTATATACCTTAAACATCAGATTCTCTTTTTTGCCGTACTCCATGTTGACAGACACAGTGATTGTCGAGCTTCCCTTTGTCCACGGCTGGAGAACTGACCATGTTAAACCATTGTCATAGGAATAGGAATAATACTGAATTGGCGACTCTGCATCTAATGCTGTCAACTCCACAGTCGCGTATTTTCCTGTTCTATCATAATTTAAAAGGTTTGCACTTACATGTGTTGGTGCTGTCGTATCATCACATACACGGTTTGAAGGAACAGGAACAGCCAAAGGCGCATATCCACTATAGTCTGTCTTGCCATCTTTCGATACAAGCCCAAAATATCTGGCAACCGCCTCTGCATCGCGGACCCCAAACTCCTTGAGTTTTTCTGGTGACTGTATATAGGACGCATCATTATTGTGGTCCACATGACAATGTTCCACAATCACCGCTGGAATATTTCGCAGAGCACACTGGCGTATAATTCCATAATAATCTGTCCCTTTACTTCCAATCCTAGTCTTAATGCCGCGATTAAATAGTCCCATCTCCTCAAACTGTGTCAAAAACTCATTTGCCACAGAATATCCTTGACTATACAGCGTCCCTTCCGACGGGACCCACACTTCACTTCCATAGAGAATATGGGAGATAGACATATTAAAATGCAGAGAAAAAACAAAATCTGCATGAACCTTGTCTGCAAATTCAGCTCTTTCTTCCAAAGACATATCTATATCCTCAGAATGGGTCAGATACACCTGCACATTCTGATATTTTTCTAATTGTTCTTTCATGTACAATGCCACTACCATTGTATAATTCTTCTCTGGAATCGGCAGATAATCCGTGCCCAAATTAGAGCCGCCATGACCTGGATCAATCACAATGACAATTGGTTTGGCCGCGTCTACACTGGGCATATGCACCGCCGACAACATTGTTGCTGTTAAAGAAATTAATAAAATAACTGATGTTATCTTATATTTGAAAAATCTCATATGTTCTCTCCTTTTACTTGTACCATATTTTAAATCAACGCGATACTTCCCGTATCTGTCTCAGCCCCAGGTTGCACTTCTCCCATCGCATCTTCTGGTGGTACAAGTTCTGCACGGTTTGCGGTTACAATATTTTCTATCTCCTGAAGATTTCCTACCAGAGTGTTATAATCACGAGTAGCAGTTGCTATTGACTCTTTCAGAACACTTTCAAGATTGGCAAGCATACTGTCCGTGTACTGCATTGCAGCAGATTTTACAGCGTTTGCTTCCATCGTCGCATTATCCAAAATCTCTTGTGCCTGCCTAGTCGCCATCTCCACAATCTCATTTGCCTGTTCATATGCCTGCTGCATAATCTGATGTTCACTCACTAATTCATTTGTCTGCACAGCCGCATTGTTTAGCAACTCCTGTGCCTTTTGTTTTGCATCATTTAAAATCGCCTCTTTATTTGTAATAATTTTCTGATAGCGTTTGATTTCCTCTGGCGTCTTCATGCGCAGTTCACGAAGCAAATCATCAATCTCTGCCTTGTTTACCATAATTACATCTGTTGAAAACGCCTTATACTTGCAGTTGTCTATGAACTCCTCTATTTCATCTATTAACTGCTCTATCCTGCTGCTCATGTATATTATTCCTCCATAGCTCTGTCAACAACAACAGCGCCTTTTATTCTACTACTCTAAATTTTTTGTATACAAGTTCTGCTACAAAGTCAGGTACACACTGTGAAATATCCCCATGAAAAGCCGCAATCTCCTTCACACTCGACGAACTGAGATAAGCATACTCAAGACTCGTCGTCAAAAAAACAGTATCAAGTTCCCCATTTGATAGCTTTCTGTTTGTCTGTGCAATCTGCAACTCATATTCAAAATCCGTGATCGCGCGCAATCCACGCACAGAAATATGAATATTTTTTTGTCTTGCATAGTCAATCAAAAGCCCATTAAAAGAGTCCACTGTCACATTTGACAGCTCCTTTGTAGCTTCTTTTAATATACTAACACGTTCCTCAACAGAAAACAACGCATTCTTTGCCTTATTATCCAAAACACTTACAGTCAATTCATCAAACATTATGGACGCACGCTTAATAATATCAAGGTGTCCAAGCGTCATTGGGTCAAAACTCCCCGGGTAAATTGCAGCATTCATGGCATCTATTTCCTCCAAATATTGTATTACAATTTAATTACTATTCAGCAAATCGTCCTTAGTGAGCAAACTCCCATGTACAGTTTGCACAATCAATTCTGCATGGCTGAACTGTTACACAATTTATCTTTTCTGATAAACACATGTTTGCTCTTGCTGTATACTTTCTCTCTCTCAACAACAAATCCCAACGTCTGAGCATAATCAAATAAAGTTTCTGTGGAAGCCTCCACAACAATCAATGTGTCTTCATTCACAAACGGCGCATTTTGTAACAGCTCCAAAACGCGTTTATCATACGCTTGATTATAAGGCGGGTCAAGAAAAATAATGTCTGCAGTCTCTTTAATACCTCCGCGAAGTACAGAAAAAACGTCTTGCCTCAACACTATGGACTTGTCTGTTAAATGTGTATGCTCCAAATTCTCCGTAATACATGCAATCGCCTTTTGATTGTTCTCCACAAAATACGCTTTTCGCGCTCCTCGGCTAAGCGCTTCAATGCCAATTCCACCGCTGCCCGAAAAGAGATCGACAAACACTGCCTCCGGCAATGCTGGCATTAATATATTAAAAAGAGTCTCTTTTATCCGGTCCGTCGTCGGACGTGTATCTAATCCTTCTGGTGTTTTTAACAATAAGCGTCTGGCTGTCCCTGCAATTACTCTCATAATAATCCTCCAATTTATTTCCCATCGATATATCTTCTTATTATACTCTAATCTTCGTCCCTTTTGTATCCCTTTTGTTCAGTTTTATTTTGCTGATTGGTACTTGTTTGTCTTTATATACAATCGAATCGTCTGAACTAGGCTGACAATAGTACACATTTTCGATAACGTCACCCGCTCCAAGTCGCATTCCCCGCATGCCAATTGCTGTCTTTTTTAACTCCGCAATCTCGTCCGTATCAAATCTCAAAAAATAACCATCTTTGCTCTGTAAAATTAAATGTTGGTGTTCCGTCATAAGCGCAATGCTAATCAATTCGTCTTCCTCTCCAAGCTTTGTCGCCGCAACCGTCCGCTTGGTCACATCAAATTCTCCACCGCTCACAATCTTGCACATTCCCTGCCTGGTGACAAAAAGCAATCGATAAAGATTTAATTCTGACTGACTTGCAATGCTGAGGATATCTTCTGTACTAGAACTATAGTTGCTAATATTATCCACCGGTAATCCCTTATCCCGAAACTTTCCAAAGGGAATATCCGCCACTTTGATTGTATGCAGTTGTCCCGTGTTGGTAAACAGACAGATTCTGCCGGTATTACGACACTTTACAACATATCTAAACTCCGCGTGCGCTGCCTCTTTGTTTCTTTCATACGTTGTCATATCAATTGTTTTACAGTAGCCAAACTTATCCATAAGGAACATAATATCCATCTCCTCAAGCTTCCTTTCCTCATAGACAGCCTCCTGTGCATTTTCAATCTGTGTTTTGCGCTTTTTTGCGTACTCTTTCTTTAGCGCGTCGAGATCCTGTATAATAACCTGCGCCATAGAATCCCGTCTATCAAGAATATCCTCATATCGATAAATATTGGCATTGGTCTCTTTATTTTCCTTTATAAGCGCATCAATCTCCAACCCAATTAACTTATACAGACGCATATCTAAAATTGCATTCGCCTGCCTCTCCGTAAAATTTAACTGCTGTGCCATGACAGAAGACTCTTTAGAGCGAAATTTAATACCATCTATCACACCGCTCGTCAGACAATTTTTCACCGTATTCCGGTCTTTAGAACCGCGCAAAATCTCTATAATCAAATCAATAATATTGCAGGCGCGAATCAAACCTTCCTGTATTTCTCGCTTTTCCAGCTCTTTGTTTAACAGTGTCGTATATTTTCTTGTGGTAATCTCATACTGAAACGCCACATTTCGCGCAATAATACTCTTTAATCCCAACGTCTCCGGTCTGCCGTCGGCAATCGCAATCATATTCACGCCAAAAGTATCTTCCAAGCGCGTCTTTTTATATAATAGATTCTTAAAATTCTCAACATCAGTATCTTTTTTTAGCTCAATAACAATGCGAATCCCTTCTTTTGAGGATTGATTTGAGATATCTAAAATTTCTGGCGCTTTTTTCTGCTCATACAAAGATGCGACATCCTGCAAAAATTTCCCAATATTTGCCCCAATCATTGTATAAGGAATCTCAGTTATCACCAAATTTAACTTTCCACCTTTTGCCTTCTCCACCTCAACCTTACCGCGAAGTTTAATCTTTCCGACCCCAGTTTCATAGATGGATAAAAGGTCATCTTTGTTGCAGACAATCCCACCTGTAGGAAAATCGGGACCTTTTATATACTTCATCAGCTCCTGTGTAGTAATATTTTCATTCATCATGTAGGCTTTGGTCGCCTCGATCACTTCTCCCAGATTATGCGGCGGAATACTTGTAACCATGCCAACGGCAATTCCCTCAGAACCATTTACAAGCAGATTGGGAAACCTACAGGGCAAGACGCTTGGCTCTTTCTCCGTCTCATCAAAGTTTGGAACAAAATCCACAACATCCTTGTCAAGGTCTGCCAAAATCGCTTCCTGAGAAATTTTTTGAAGCCTTGCCTCTGTGTATCGCATGGCAGCAGCGCCGTCCCCTTCAATATTGCCAAAATTACCATGCCCATCAATGAGTGGAATCCCTTTCTTAAAATCTTGCGTGAGGACTACCAGCGCATCATAGATAGAACTGTCTCCATGTGGGTGATATTTACCCATTGTATCGCCGACAATACGGGCACTCTTTCTATAAGGACGGTCATATCGTATCCCCAGCTCATGCATATCATATAAAGTACGCCGCTGTACTGGCTTTAATCCATCTCTGACATCCGGCAGCGCTCTTGCAATAATAACACTCATGGCATAGTCGATAAATGACCGCTGCATGGTCTCTGAATACTCTGTTTTTATAATTCTCTCTTCCATCAGTTTGTTTACTCCTTAATTATATATTATAGCCTCTCGAAATCTCCCCTGTACCTGCTTTTGCGAGAAAATTCCAAGAGTCTATATATCAAGTTCTGCCTCTGTCGCATGTTCATAGATAAAAGTCCTTCTAGGAAGCACATCTGTTCCCATTAACAATTCCGTAATCTCAGACGCCATCCGCGCATCTTCAATTTCAATCTGTTTTAACATTCTCGTCTCTGGATTTAAGGTTGTCTCCCAAAGCTGCTCGGCATCCATCTCTCCAAGCCCTTTATACCGCTGCAAAGTAAAAGCTCCCTTATGCTTTTTACGGTATTTTTCAAGTGCTTTGTCATCATACAAATACTCTTCTTTTCCCTTTGCAGGCATCGCCTTATACAAAGGAGGCATAGCAATATAAATATGCCCCTCAAAAATGAGCTCTGGCATAAAACGATAAAAAAGAGTGAGCAGCAGATTGCTAATATGGGCTCCGTCCACATCTGCATCCGCCATAATAACAATTTTATCATACCGAAGCTTAGAGATGTCAAAATCATTGCCATATCCCTCCGAAAATCCACAGCCAAAAGCATTGATCATTGTTTTAATCTCAGCGTTCGCAAGAACCTTATCAATACTTGCCTTCTCCACATTCAATATTTTTCCTCTGATTGGCAATATTGCCTGATAATTTCTGTTGCGCGCGGTTTTTGCGCTGCCGCCAGCAGAATCTCCCTCCACAATAAAAATCTCACATTTGCTGTAATCTTTCGATTCACAGTTTGCCAACTTTCCATTGGAATCAAAAGAAAACTTTTGTTTAGAAAGCATATTGGTCTTGGCTTTCTCCTCTGTCTTACGAATTTTTGCAGCTTTTTCTGCACAGGAGATTACACTTTTCAACACTTCAACATTTCTGTCAAAATAACGCGGAAGCTCATCACCTGTAACTTTGCTGACTGACTTTGCAGCATCCTGATTGTCCAGTTTTGTCTTGGTCTGTCCCTCAAATCTAGGGGCAGGGTGCTTGATAGAAACAACTGCTGTCATACCATTACGCACATCAGCGCCTGTAAAGTTTATATCTTTTTCTTTTAAGATATTCAGTTCACGCGCATAATTGTTGATAATAGTAGTGAACATGGTCTTAAAACCAGTCAGATGTGTACCGCCTTCCGCATTGTAAATATTATTGCAGAAACCAAGCACATTTTCATGAAATTCATTTACATACTGGAATGCACACTCCACAGTAATATCCTCACTGACTCCCGTAAAATAAATAATATCATGTAACGCCTCTTTATTTTTATTTAAATCTTTTACATATCCAATAATTCCTTCTGGCTCGGAATAAGTGATTCTCTCTGGCTCTTCCCCGCGCAAGTCAGAAAAAATAATTGTGAGTTTTGGATTTAAATATGCTGTCTCGTGAAGCCGGCTTTTCACATCTTCCGCCTTAAAACGCGTCTTGTCAAAAATAGAAGGATCTGGAGTAAAATTAATTGTTGTTCCTGTTTCCTTTGTCTTTCCAATCACAGGAAGAAGCCCGTCAATCAGCTCTACAACGGGATTTCCATACGCATACTTATCTTGATGAATCTGACCCCCACTTTTTACAGTGACTGTAAGTTGTGTGGAAAGCGCATTTACCACAGAAGAACCTACACCATGCAAACCACCACTGGTCTTATATACATTATTGTCAAATTTACCACCTGCATGAAGCGTCGTAAAAACGACTCGCTCTGCACTGACTCCCTTCTGATGCATTCCTACCGGAATGCCTCTGCCATTGTCTGATATTGTGGCGGAACCATCCTTTTCAAGAGTAACTCGTATCTCACTGCACGCACCTGCAAGATGTTCATCCACAGAGTTATCAACGATTTCATATATTAAGTGATTCAGTCCTTTTGTGGACACACTTCCTATGTACATACCAGGTCTTTTCCTGACAGCTTCAAGTCCCTCCAAAACTGTAATGCTGGAGGCATCATAAACATTCTTATCCGTTTTTGCCATTGCGCAACCACGCCTTTCTCTCCTATTTTACAAATCAAAAAATTTGACTTTTAGAGTATACCACATTTTTACAACATTGCAAATACTTTTCAAGAAAATTTCAAACATACGTTTTTGTACTATTTGAATAAAATTTATTTTTCCTGCATTATTTTTAATACAACCATTGCAAATGAAAAAAATTTGTATACAATAGTAATTAGAAACATAAGCGAGCCCTCTAAACATCATGATGTAAACGCTTTCATAGACAGGCTGCAAAAACAAAAATTATAATGAAAAGGAAGGATTAAAACTATGTATGGATTTGGCACAATGATTGACCAACTGAAAAAGAACCCCAAGACAATTGTTTTCACAGAAGGTACGGACCCGCGTATTCTTGAGGCTGCTTCTCGCCTCTTAGCAAGCAGCTTCCTTCATCCAATTCTTGTTGGCAATGAAGAAGATGTTTTGAGTGCTGCGGAGGAAGCTGGCTATAACATCCGCGGTGCACAGATTATAGACAGCAATCATTACGACCGTTTTGACGAGATGGTTGAGCGCTTCTGTGAACTTCGCAAAGGAAAAGGCATGACACCAGACGAGGCAAGAAAAATTTTATCTCAGCCAAATTATTTTGGCACAATGCTGGTGGAGATGGGTGTTGCAGATTCCCTCCTTGGCGGCGCAACATATTCTACAGCAGATACTGTCCGCCCAGCCCTTCAGATTATCAAGACGAAACCAGGCAACAGCATTGTATCTTCCTGCTTTATTCTTGTGCGCCCTGGTGCGACAGGCGAAAATGAAGTGCTTGCCATGAGTGACTGTGCCATCAATATCAATCCTACAGAAGATGAACTGGTTGAAATCTGTGGTGAGACGATTGAGTGTGCTAAAATCTTTGGCGTGGACCCAAAAGTTGCATTCCTTAGCTACTCTACACTTGGCTCTGGTAAAGGACCTGATGTAGAAAAAATGAGAAATGCTGCTTTGAAAGCAAAAGTAAAATATCCAATGACTCCAATTGAAGGCGAACTACAGTTTGATGCTGCCGTTTCTCCGCGTGTAGCGCGTACAAAGTGTCCAAACTCTACTGTTGCAGGACATGCCAACACTTTCATCTTCCCTGACCTTAGCTCTGGAAATATGGGTTATAAGATTGCGCAGAGAATGGGTAACTTTGAAGCATATGGACCGATTCTTCTCGGCTTGAACGCACCAGTCAATGACCTCTCCCGCGGTTGTAACGCAATTGAAGTATATTCGATGGCGATTATTACAGCGGCGTTAGTGTAAACATATCTCCTATACAGCCAAATCAAATAATCGAGTAGAGAAGTCTCATCTTCCCTACTCGATTTTGTTCCCTTTATGGCAATAGAAATAAAAGTGTCACCTTACGCACTCAACAGCGATAAAACAGCTTGCGTACTGTTGTTTGCTTGGCTTAACATAGATTGTCCTGCCTGTGTCAATATGGTGTTATTGGAATACCGCACCATCTCATCTGCCATATCGGTATCACGGATTTTGGATTCTGAATCGGTTGTATTTTCAACAATATTATCTAAGTTCAAAGAGGTATGTTCCAAACGGTTCTGATATGCGCCTATACGGCTTCTATTAGAAGAAATCACTTGCAGTACATCTGTCAAAACATCAATCGAGGTTGTCGCAAGATCTTCCGTAACAACGCTGACACTATTGATCTTTAAATTCTCGTTTTTAAACGTAGGCATCTTCATAATTACCTTGTTTGTGCCATCTGCATCTGAACCGGCATGTATAGCAAGCTGTTGTGTGGTAATTTGTCCTTTTGGAGGCACTGGCTTAACTTCGTCTGTTTTTACAACTGGTTCTAGTTCTCCCGCATCGTTTCTAGGAGTTGCGCTAAATGTAGAACTGCCTGCATTTGGTAAAAATTTCCTATTAGAAGAATCAAGAATATAAAGTTTTCCTGTTCCTTTTTTGTAAGCATATCCAACCCAATCTTTTGTCAGACGCGAATTAAGCTCTCTCTTTCCTGCTTGTTCTATGACATCCATAAGTGACTCACAAATAACCTCCCCCAGTGATTTTCCCTTATTTTTCTCATACATATCCCAAATGTCATTAAGATCTATCCTTAACTGCTCTTTATCTGAAGGATTTGGAATAGCAGGCAAAAGCGGAAGATGATAATAATCATAGGAAATCCCATTTGGAGAAGTTCTGGCATCTTTTGTCACACTCGATACAAACTTTACACCAGCATATAAATTACAATAGCAGCAGGAACTGTCAAATCCCTGACCATTTAATTTTTTGATAAATTCTTCCCGTGAATCTGCCTTAAAATCTGTAAAATCAATCCATGCGCAATTGCGTTTTCTCTGCAATCCAGAAAGGCTAGACATCCTCGTCGTAGTTACCCAATCAGTATCGTTATAAATATCTTCGTCCAAGGCATCACCAAAATTATTTCCTTCAAACGCTGTAATACCTCTCAATGAACCAATGCCTGTTCCTCCTGAACCAGTGCCCGTTCCTGAACCAGTCGGTGCATATTCAATCTCACTTTCCGCCCGTGCGTCAAAAGGTTTCTCTCCCCGAAAGACATAAACCTCATTAAATTTTGTCGTGTTAATAATTCTGCCAAATTCCTCCACAATATTATCTATTTCCATCTGAATATAAGAGCGGTCGTCTGCTGAATTTGTTCCATTCGCAGCCTGTACGCACAATTCATTCATTCGATTTGTCATGTCATGCATCTCCGCCATAGCGCCATCAGCAACTTGGCATAATGATATGCCATCCTCAACATTTTCCTTGGCTTTTGTAAGCCCTCTAATTTGCTTGCGCATTTTTTCCGATATACTCAATCCTGCTGCATCATCCACCGCACGATTGATCCGATACCCACTTGAAAGCTTCTCCACCGATTTTGAACCCGTTTTCCGTACAATATTTAATTGTCTGTTCGCATTTAATGCTGAAAGGTTATGTTGTATTATCATTATCTGCACACTCCTTAACTTCCTTGTCTGAATGTTGCATACAGCAAATATGCTGCACCGCACTATAAACTTCCTTATTTATAATGTTCACCGAAATATTTCATAAAAAATGTTACTTAGCTTTATATCACCCCCACAAAAAACTCGAAAGCATTTACATCTGCAAAAACATTTTTGCACAATACTGTCAATATGAATACTGTTCTATAATAGTATATCGGTAATATTAAAAAATAATGTAGTGAATTGTAGATATTTTTTATACAATTCAGTCAATTTATGTATAGAGCAGCATATTTCCTATGCACGAGTCTGGCGCGGGCAGCTTTAGCTGCATACTTCCTTTCCGCGTCCGTGTGCATAATAAAAGCAGGTTTTTCACCTGCTTTTCATTTCTATCTTAATTTCTTAGAGCATGTCACTGCCAAGGAACCTGGTCCTATATGGCAGGAAACACTCAGCGATAATGGGTCCACTGCAATAATTGGATAATCTGGGAACTGTGCCTGAACTTCCTCCTGAAATACTTTTGCTGCATCCTCATTTTGCGTGTGTGCAATTGCCAGATAAATCTGATTGTCACTGGACAAACCACCAAAACGCTTCTCAATATCATTTTTAATGGCATTTATCATAATAGATTTTGCCTGATTTATTGTTCTAGCTTTTGCAAAGGCGTCTAGCTTTTCCCCTTGTATCTGCAATACTGGTTTTAGGCGCAGCAATGTTCCGAGTGCGGCCGCCGCCGGCGTTATACGTCCACCTTTTTTCAAATAATAGAGCGTGTCAATCATAATATAGATACTGGAATTAAACTTGTCCTCCTCCAAAATATCCTTAATCTCACTGCCGCTCTTCCCTTCTTTCACAAGTGCAATCGCATCAAATACAGACTGTTTTTGTGTGACAGAAATTCGCTGATTATTCACAACATGCACTTTTCCATCATAATCTTGTGCCAACATTGCCGCAGTCTGACAAGAACCACTTAAACCACTTGACATAGGAATGTGCACCACTTCATCATTCTCTTTTAAAATTGTATCCCAAAGCCCCAGGATAGACTCCGGCGACGGCTGCGAAGTAGAAATATCTGCATTCTGTGCAAGTTTCTGATAAAATTCCTTCTGGCTCAGTGTAATTTCCTCATAGTAAGTCTCTCCATCAATCATAAAAGGCATCGGCAATACATGGATTCCAAGCTCCTTTGCCTGACTCTGCGTGATACCGCTATTACTGTCTGTAACAATTGCTATTTTCGACATATCATTCTATCTCCCTGTTGTTATAAAATAATAGTTTTCCCTGTATATTGCTTTTCATACAAGCGAAATACCTGTTAAGAAACAACTTGCCACAAATTATTTTCTAACAGTTATAAATTCCTGTCAAATATTGATAAACTCAACATTAGAAGCAACATTTGTCTCGTAGTGCTTCCAAAATTCCCGATATTCTTCCGATTGCTTTTCCCGATGGATATAGACATCATACAGCATAGCAGCACAACTTTGCGCTTCCTGAAGAGTTTTGGCATCCTGATAAATATCACCAAGCCGAAATTGAAACTGACCACTTTGCCGGATACCAAATAAATCTCCTGGTCCCCTTAGCCTCATATCTTCTGAGGAAATAAAAAATCCATCATTGGAGTGATTGAGAACTTGCAATCGCTCCATCGTATCATTCTGATTTGTACTGGAAATAAAGATACAATAAGACTGGTCTTTACCACGTCCGACGCGCCCGCGAAGCTGATGTAACTGCGCAAGACCAAAACGCTCCGCATTTTCCACCAACATCACTGTGGCATTTGGCACATTAATGCCAACTTCAATAACGGTAGTAGAAACCAGCACATCAATATGATGCGCTGCAAATTCCTCCATAATAAAATTTTTCGCCTTCGGATTCATCTGCCCGTGAAGATACTCCACACATACCGTTTCCGGCAGTGCTTTTTTTAACTTTTCTGTGTATTCTATCACATTTTCCAGAACTGGCATGTCTCCCATAATCTCATCATTTGCCTCGACCATAGGGCAAATCACATATGCCTGTCTGCCATTCGCCACTTCTTTTGCAATAAAATCATATGCTTTCCGCCGGTAATCTGTATTGACAACACAGTTCTTGATTGGAAGCCTGTTTGTCGGAAGCTCATCCATCACCGAGATATCCAAATCCCCATATAAAATCAGAGCAAGCGTCCTTGGTATCGGCGTCGCACTCATAACTAAAATATGTGGCTGTAGTCCTTTTAACGCCAGTGTCTCACGCTGTTTCACGCCAAAGCGATGCTGTTCGTCTGTGATTACCAGGCGAAGATCGCAAAAGTCCACATCATCCTGCAACAGTGCCTGAGTTCCAATAATCACATTGCCAGTACCTAGAACAATACTCTCCTTGGCTCTTCGCTTCTCTTTTGCTGTCAAGGCACCTGTCAGAAGCACTGGCTTTAACGGCAACTGATAATTTTGTACCAGTTCCATAATAGACGTATAATGCTGTTTGGCAAGCACCTCTGTCGGCGCCATAAACACCGCCTGATGATGATTCATCACACACAAAAGTATTGCCAAAACTGCAACAATTGTCTTTCCAGAACCTACATCACCCTGAACCAATCGATTCATTAGACGTGTCGAACACATATCCTGCTCAATCTGTTTCCAAACCTGCTTCTGCGCACCTGTAAGTTCATAGGGAAGTCTGTTGATTAAATCCTGACAAACGTCAACACGCGTCATTGGCATATCATTGATTTCCTGTGCGTTCAAATCCTTTAAAAACATAACGGACACAATAAAGAACAAAAACTCCTCGAACACAAGGCGTTTTCTGGCAGCAGTCAACATGTTATAATTTTCTGGAAAATGGATTCCAGTCACAGCCGCCTTGAGATCAGGCAATCCATACTGTTGACGCACAGACGCAGGCAGATAATCCTGTCCCCAATCCAGAGAGTCAACCGCCATATGCATTGTCTTTGTGATTGCAGCGATAGTAAGTCCCTTTGTAGTCGGATAAACTGGGGTGAGCCGATGCACATTTTGTGCAAATTCCTGAGGACTCACAATCTTTGGTTGATCGAACGCAATCCGATTATTTTTTAACACAACGCGCCCGCGAAAAATATATTGTTTTCCAACCTGTAGACTATTTTTTATATAAGGCATATTAAAATAAATAATATCACATGCACCACTCTCATCTTTAATTCGCACAGTCGTGACGGACATATTTTTCCTTATATGTACGGTTTGGGGAGCATTGATAACCATAGCGCGCACTGCATATACCTGATTCACTCTCAACTCCCCTATCTTTACAATATCACGCCATTCCTCATAATCTCTAGGATAATGTTTTATCAGATCATCCACTGTAAAAATATTTAATTTGTGGTATAGCGTTGCTGTCTTTTCACCGATGCCTTTTAGCTCTGTGATCGGATCATTCAAATGCATCATAACATCACTCCGCAGAGACAATGTAGGAATAAATCGGCTGACCTCCAAACTGAAGTTCTACATCACAGCTTTCAAACTCTGCGCGAACCAAATCAGCAAGTTTCTGAGCCTGCTCTTCCTGAATGATATCGCCATAATAAATGCTTATCAGCTCATACTCGTCCGACATCATTTCCCGAATCATATTGAACGCTACCTCCTGCAAATCTGTACCGACTGCCAAAATGCCTTTATCGCCAATTCCCATAAAGTCACCCTGATGGATTTCCTTGTCATCAATCATAGTATCCCGCACTGCATAAGTTACCTGACCAGTTGCGACATGCTGCACCTCTTCCTTCATAACAGCCTCATTTTCCTCCACAGAAATGTCTGGCACATAATTGATGATAGCTGTGATACCTTGGGGTACTGTCTTTGTCGGAATCACAATAATATTTTTATCACTTGTCAACTGTTTTGCCTGATTCGCTGCAAGAATGATATTTTTATTGTTAGGGAAAATGAAAATATTGTCTGCGTCAAGTTTTTCAATCGCGTTAAGCATATCCTCCGTGCTGGGATTCATTGTCTGACCGCCCTCAATAATAGAATCCACTCCCAATGATCGGAAAATCTCATTCATTCCCTCTCCAATCGAAACCGCGATAAATCCCGTCTCCTTATGACCAACCGGTGCATTATCATCTTGTGAAACTGGTGCACTCTTCTCTGGAAGCACTGTGCTCTGCATCTGTTTTTCCATCATATCGGAAACTTTTTCATCACGTTCAAGGCGCATATTTTCAATAATAATTGTTGTGAGAGAACCATATCGAAGTGCCTTCTGCATTGCAAGTCCAGGCTCATTGGTATGCACATGTACTTTGACAATCTCATCATCTGCCACAACCACAATAGAATCGCCAATTGAAGACAGATACTCTTTAAAATCCATCTCCTGTTTGATATTAAACGGTTTGCTCAGCATAATCAAAAATTGTGTGCAATAACAAAATTTAATCTCTGCGTTTGCCTGCGCCTCGATTGTAGATGGCATCGCACCCTGATAAGTTCCCTTCGCATCAGATTCTGCCTTGCCAGAAATATCCAGTGACAGATCCATCTCTTTGCCAAGGAACGCATCATAAGCGCCTTTTAGCACCTCCACTAATCCCTGACCGCCCGAGTCAACTACACCCGCCTGTTTTAACACAGGAAGCATCTCCGGCGTCCGTGCAAGCACTGCGTCTGCCTCCTTGATGATTTCACCCAAAAATACCTCTAAATCCTTTTCCCCTGCCATTGCAAGGTCATTTGCACGCTTCGCTGTGCCCTTTGCAACCGTCAGAATTGTTCCTTCCTTTGGTTTCATGACTGCCTTATATGCGGTCTCGACTGCTTTTTCACAGGCGGAGGCAAGAATCGCCACATTGATCTCATCATACTCCCGAATAACTTTTGTAAACCCTCTGAAAAGCTGTGACAATATGACACCGGAATTTCCCCGCGCGCCCCTTAGAGAACCTGACGAGATTGCTTTTGCCAGAGAAACCATATCCGGTTCTGCGATAGCTGCTACTTCCTTGGCAGCAGACATGATTGTCATCGACATATTGGTGCCAGTATCACCATCTGGAACAGGAAAGACATTCAATTCATTGATCCACTCTTTTTTATGTTCCAGATTTTTTGCTCCGGCAAGAAACATCTTTGATAACATTTTCGCATCGATTACATTTAATCCCACTTCAGAAATCCTCCTTAATCAATCACTCGAACGCCCTCAACAAAGATGTTGATGTTTTCGATTTCGAGACCTGTGAAATTTTCAACCTTGTACTTTACATTATTAATCAAATTGTCACACACAGTGATAATGCTAACACCATAAGCAACAATAACGTGAAAGTTAAGAAGCAGTTTATTATTGACAATATTTACTGATATTCCATGCGTAATACTTTCCTTCATCAAAAGCTTTACCAATCCATCCTTCACATTCACTGAAGCCATGCCAACAATTCCAAAGCATTCTACCGCTACACTTCCCGCATACTGAGCAATAACTTCAGGATCGATATAGATATTTCCCATATGGGTATTCATTGATCCTTTCATAGAAATCCTCCTTCTGTTATTCTATCATTCCATTATTGAGTAGAAAAGTCTTTCTCTACTCGCTGCGCAACCGCGCATAAATAAAAAGCATTAATGTTATTATTATAACCGTTTTTTGGAAAAAAAGAAACATATATTTTTATAGATTTCAATGTTTACAAAAAAATTACATTTTTTATGAAAAAGAGCTTGCCAAATGCCTCTTTTTTTGATAAGATACAAATGTTGTGAGTCGAATGACTTAGTTTAGTTGAGGAGGTGCTAACGATGGCAAAATGTGATATTTGTGGCAAAGGCGTTCATTTCGGTAACAACGTAAGCCATTCTCATAGAAGATCCAATGCAATTTGGAATTCCAATGTAAAGAAAGTAAAATGCAAAATAAACGGAGCTGCTAAGAGAATGCATGTATGTACAAGATGTCTGCGTTCTGGAGCAATTGAAAGAGCATAATTAAAATCATAGTTATATTATTGATTAGGGGAAGATTTATCTTCCCCCTATTTGTTGTACACGAAAAGTCGGTACTATTTAGCTTTCATAGTACCGACTCTTTAAATTTTCATATTCTGTCTGAATTAAAAGCAGTGTCTTCGTATCACCACATTTGTTATCTGGGTGAAAAATCTTTAACAATTCTTTATATCGTTTGCGCAGAGCCATATCATTGTCCACACCCCGAAAAAAGCTTGTACTCTCATAAGCCCCTGACTCATACTGCCCGTGCGCCGATTTTGCACCAGACATTCTCTGGCGCCTGTATTTGTTCTTCTCATGTTCAAAGTTCAAGCGGTCACACTCTAATGCCTTGCGGTCAATCGCCAATTGTTGATAGGCATCCTCAATAATTTTCTGTTTCTTTGCAATAAAAATTTCATTGTCATCATACCGCTTTTGAATTGTCTTTTCACGCATGTCCAAAATATTTTTTTCCCGTTCAAGTTTTCGCTTTAAATCCTGTAGTTCACGGCTGAGCTCATGCAGTTCATCTCTCTTTGACTGAATTCTGACCTGCTCCTGAAACATCCAAGCTTTCATTTTCTTAATGTCGTCTGGATCTTCAACCGCCATGAGCGCCTCATCAAAATCCAACATATTTCTACTCCCTTTTTGTTTTATTTACAATCAAATAGATAATACCCCAAAATAATAAAAAATGCAATCAAAATTAATCCAATCCAAGTACTTCCGATAACAAGCATAAAAAGCATGCCGATTGCAATCCAAAACAAAGTATAACCTATCAACTTACACATCATCTTGCACCTCGGCACATCTTTCTTTATTATATGCGCCGCGCACTTAATTTATTTCTGAACAGTTCCTTAGAGCTGTCTATTCTTCATAGTCATACTCTGGAAATGCAGTGTTGATCACCTCGTCATCACTCGGCATCTCTTCCTTTTTTGTCGTAAAGCGATCAATCAAATCTGGAACCATGTCAATAATCTTTGTCACAGTATCCTGATTTTTAATATTGACAAGCCTTACCTGTCCATTCTTAATCACAAGCACTGCACTCGGAGACATTTTTCCTGTCATTCCTCCTGCGCCGCCATTTTTCTTTTCCTGGGAAGCAGAACCTGCACCGACACCAAATGCCACGTCAACCAATGGAATGATCGTTGTATCTCCTGCCTGCGTCGGCTCACCGACTACGGTTTTGGAAGAGAGAAAACTCTCCATTCCCTGCATCATAGAATTTACTACTTCATTAAAACTGTTATCAGACATTCTATACCTCCAAAATTAATTTATCCATCAGGCTTCCTCACGCTTTAGCTGCTTAATCAAACACTTAATATTTCTGTTAAAAAACAGAACACAGGCGGTTTTCACAAACACAAACACACTGATACATCCTCGAATAGAAAAGTCCCCTTCCATAACAACCCTGTCAAACTCCGGCTGTATATCTATATTTCCCATATGGATCGGATAGAGCATTCCCCAGATTGCAAGCACTTCTCCCATCACTGCGGGGTCGTCAAATCCCAAATGCAAATTTACCTGAAAATCACGCGGAGACAGTTTTCGCAGAACGTAACCAAGTTGTTTTTGGCATGTCGCAAATGCCAATTTTGTGCTCTCAAGCTGCAGCACTTCAAGATAATATTTTATGTTATCCTTTATCTTAACCATTGTATCACAAACTTTGTTGAATGTGAACTTTATATTTTTAAAAAATTTTACAAACTTAATAAAAAATCGCTTAATTTTTTGCAGAATTGTTTGCTTTTCCTCTGGTATCTCAGACTCTTCAAACGCGATATCTTCAATATCCGAATACACTTCCTCCTCAAGTGCTTCTTCCTCTTCCACAGCAGTTTGAGCAGAAATCGTATCTTGTGTCGCTGCCGCCTGAATTTCACTGCTGTGTTCTAATTTAGTTTTTGTGGATTTTATTTTTTTATGCTTCCTTTTTTTGCTCGTTTTCCTCAGATTATCATAAATCGTAATGCCAAAAATTTTTAGATAAATATGGAATTCCTGTTCCTGCCCCTTCTGAAACACACCCCATACCGATACTATATGCCAAAGCCAAGAAAAATTCAATTTTGTAGAAAACGCGCTGTCATAGTAACTGCCATTTCCGCGATAGCGCACCGGCACAAACATGACCAACAGCAATATGAGAATAACAAGTCCGAGAATAACAAGGAACGCAATTCCTACTATCTTCAGTACGGTGAAAAGTATCGATGCCATAAACTCCCCTTAATGATTGAAAAGTAACTTTACGTTGTATGTTCCATTTTCCTGATAGACATCCTCAACCATGTCTATCACCAAATCAACTGCTCCGCTATATCCTGCAGCGATACCGACAATATAGGGAGCATTTGCCTTTTTCTTATAGTATTTTTGTTTGAGTATACCACTGTGATAAATTTCCAGTAAATCCCTATTTTTTGCAAGTGCAATAATATACACACAGGGTTGTGGTCTCCCTGTTCGCAGCTTCCACATTACCTTCCTGCGTTTTTTATCCAATGACGGGCTGATATATAATCTTTTACTAAAACGCACCATTCTTTTTTGCTCCTATATTTTAGAATAGCCTCTCGGAATCTATCAGATAATCCAATAGAACTATTTTATCATATCATCCAAGATTTTACAAATCAAAAAAAGGTCAGAACTGACCTTCTTTTTGGTTGTTTTAACGAAGTTTTATCCATTGTTTGTTCTTCCGAAGATCCAGATATTCCTGATACGCCTGCTCTAAAATCTGTTTTTCATTAGAAAATTTTAGCAGGTGATACGCCTCATGATATTTGTAATACCCCGAATCAACAAAAAATTCTTCCCGTTGTGGCTTACTGTAATAATTATCCGCCATCATCAGATACCAGTGGACTTCCTTCTCCACAATATCCTGAGGCACATTAAAGGTGTATTCACTTTTTCCGATATATTTCATGACAGTAGCCTTCACGCCTGACTCTTCAAACACTTCACGCAGGGCAGTCTCAACATGTTTTTCCCCCATCTCAACGGTTCCTTTTGGCAAGACCCATCCCTCATACCTGTTTTTGAAATTTTTGTACAAAAGTAAAATTTTCCCCCTGAAAATGACTACGCCGCCACAGCTAGTAGCTTGTATCATGTTTTTCCTCCTGTAGGGTACCTATACTAAAAATCTTTCATGCTGTCCATAATACTTATAATCTGACTTGTCTCATAAGGCTTTGTCACAAAATCCGCAGCGCCCAACTTAATCGCATCCAACATTTTATTTTTTTGTCCTGAAGCCGTCACCATGATAATCTTGGCATCCTCATCATACTCTTTAATTTTGACAAGTGTCTCTAGTCCATCCATCACGGGCATGGTAATATCAAGCGTCACGAAATCCGGGTTCAGCTCACAGTACTTTTCGTATCCTTCCTGTCCGTTCTCTGCTTCATCAAGCACTTCATAACCATTTTCTACAAGGATATGTCGAAGCATATACCTGGATGTTTTAGAATCGTCTACTATTAAAACAGTACTCATATTTCATTCTCCTTATCCTCTAAAATTTCAATCCGTATATTCTTATTCATATACTTCTAAAACTGCCTTAAAACAATACCCATTGGCATGAACAGGAATAATATATAACTTCTCATTGCTGACAAAAGGTCCCTCTATAGAATATTCTGGTGAATTCATATCAATCGAGAAATCATCATAACTTAAATTTGTGGCAAACAGACCATTCACGCAATTAATAAACTCTCCCACATTATCCAACGCATCTTCATCTACTGTACTATAAGTATCTTCCGTAAAGTAGCTCGCAATGGCAAGCAAGCCATCATCAGGTGCACTTATGTAGACTTTCATATGCATATCACCCACAATCAACTGACATGCATATTTATCAAGCTGTAACGAACTTGCTGTGTATGCCTTTTCCAGATACATATCGCTGTCTAACAATCGGCGAACTGTCTGAACAAACGTGAGAATATACTCTTTTAGACGCTTGGACTTTAACGGGACAAAAGCATCGACACACTGTTCCAGATCATCATAAATTAATGCACTCATCACAGTGTCGTTGTATCCTCCAAGCTGTTGAAATTCATCCAGACAAGGATTGATTTGCTCTAAGCTAAGCATTCCTTTATCCAGTAAACTCTGCACAAATTTCATAAACGTATTTGACTGGTAAGACAATATCTCATCCAACTTATCGTCTGTGATATATCCAGCCTCCACAGCAGTCTCACCAAAACGTTCGTTATCTTTATCTATCCGCTCCAGAAGTTCATGCGTCACTGCCGATGTGAGAACTTTGTTAATCACTGCTATCGTCTCCACCTCAGCCTTAAAATCCTTTTGGACAGGAAGCAATTCGTCAAGCTGTTCTTGCGTTATCATTTGTTTATTTACCAAATAGTTTCCAAATAAGCGATTGATCATTTTTTGGCTCCCTTCTATAATCATATTTAATTTGTCGTTACACAAATTATACCTATATTCTAATATACACCTTTTTACAAAAAATTACAAAGAATTATTGAAATTTTTATTCATTTTTCTTTGTAGTATTGTTCCAGAATCCTTCTGGCCACAGGAACGGCATATTCTCCACCAGAACCGGCACCTTCCATAATAACTGTAATCTGAAGTGGTTGTTCAGTATCGTAAGTATATCCTGTAAACCATGCATGGGAATCAGACTCTTTATTGTATTCCGCAGAACCCGTCTTTCCCGCCGCACCAAACAGTTGACTTTCAAGACGTGTCCCCGTCCCCTCAGCAACAACTGCGGTCATCATCTCCTGCAACGCTGCCGCTTCCTGCTGGGTAATCTGCTGCCCCAATGATTTTGGTGTATATTGTTTGATCACAGTTCCATCCGCAGTCTCAACATGGTCTATCATATATGGCGTCATCATTTCTCCATTGTTTGCAATTGCCGCAGTCACCATAGCCATCAGAAGCGGTGTGATCTGTGACGTACCCTGGCCAATGGCCGTCTGTAACATCACACCATCATTGTCCGTAATCTTATCGGAAATACTACTGCTCTTTGCAGGAAAGTCCACAGGAAGTTCTCTGTTAAAATACAAACTATAAAGTGTCCGATTAAATTTTTTTCGGTCAATTTCCAATCCAATGCTAGCAAAAGCAGAATTACAGGACTTTGCAAACGCCTTTTTTAAATCAACCGTTCCATGCTTAGTGTTATGGAAACAGCGAATTGTATAATTCTCTTTTGTAAACTTTCCTGTACACTGAAACTGATAATCTTCATAGGTATCAGGATTTTCTCGAATATACTCTAAAACAGTAAGAATCTTAAATGTTGATCCTGGCGGATACACGCCTTGTGTAACTCTGTTTAATAGTACAGAGCTTGTCGTATCCTCAATAATATCATCCCAAATCTCTTTGATTGTGTTGGGATCGAAATCAGGTTTGGATACCATTGCAAGAATTTTTCCTGTTGCCGGCTCTGTGATTACCACCGCCCCATCATACAATCCCAAAGCCTCATACGCAATTTTCTGCAACCTTGCATCAAATGTGGTTACAACGGTATTCCCCATATGCTTCTCGCCTGCCAAGTCATTCTGAAGTTTGTCGTTGAGCGGAACATTAGAAGATACAAGAAACATATTAGCACTTTGCTCTATGCCCATTCGTCCATTCGACGCATATCCTATTGCATGTGCAAAAATTTTATCAAACGGATAACGACGTTCCTCCGTATCAATATCTGTTGTCGCCAGCACTTGCCCGTCCGCAGATAAAATATCTCCGCGTATCGTCTGCGCCGCCAAAAGATCCTGCCGTTTTGTATTGTAAACGTTATTGACAACCTGCGGGCTGTCAAAATGCACATAATGAATCAGATAACCGCTAATCGCCACAAAAAGTCCGGCAAAAACTCCCGCTGCAAGATTCATATAAAATTGGGGGAACTGCAAAATCTCCCCACTGACTGTATCACTAGCTCTCTCCACATCATCATATTTCTGTTCATCATACAGCGCTTGATTGATGTAAAGTCCTTGTATCACGGAAAACATCATTAATGTCGCCAACACAGAACTTCCACCGTAACTAATCAATGGCAAAGTCACACCTGTAAGCGGTATGAATTTACTGTTTCCGCCAATTGTAAGAAACAATTGAATTGCATAAATTAAACCAAGCCCATACACTGTATACTTTGCAAAAACCATGCGACAAGAATGTGCAATACGAACAATCTCCAAAAACAAGTTAACGCAAACTGCAATCAAACAAATGCCAAATATAACACCTAACTCTTCACAGATAGCTGAAAAAATAAAATCCTGTTCTACATAAGGAATGGAACTCGGAGTTCCAGCATCAATTCCCATACCAAACCAGCCACCAGTTCCAATACCAAACAGAGACTGTGCAATCTGGTAGCCAGTGGCATTGATATCCGTCCACGGGTCCAACCATGCCGCAACACGCACGCGCACATGAGGAAACATTAAGTAAGATACATATGCGGCAGCAGCTCCTCCCAGAAATCCTGCTGCCAAATATCTTAATTTATGCGTGGACACATACAACAATACAATATAAGTGATAAAATAAATCAAAGCACCGCCAAGGTCTTTGGACGCTGTCAGAATCAAAACATGGATTCCTGCCAACACAGCGGAGATCAAAATATGGCCAAAATGTTTTGCTCTTGACAGGATTGACGCGACAAACATCACATAGATAATCTTGACAAACTCCGACGGCTGAAACGATAATCCCAAAATAGAAAAGGATAACTTAGAACCATTTGTTATGCTTCCTCTAATTAACACAATCCCCAATATCACAATGCCAACTGCTGCAAAAAGTAATTCAAATAAAAAATCAAAACGCTTTATCATTGGAAAATACTTCATAAAAGCCGGAATGATTAGCGCCACCACAAGGGACACTGACACAATTGTAAGCTGTCGGATAGAACGCGTGAGAGACAACCGTGTTAAAATCACAAAGCTGACAGACAGAAGGAGTGCTATATGATTTTGTATCAGTCTGTCTGCCTTTGGATAAATCACACGCATTAAAACCAAAAATGCAAACACAATAATTATCTGAAATAAAGGCAAAAAAAGATATGTAAAATCTTTTCTTGACGAGAGTAAGACAAGACTCCCTATTGTGTGATTGATAAAAATCATAATGTACTGCAGAACAAAAACAAAGCCCCTGCGTTCCCTGTCATCACGCCAGAGGATAATATAACTGGTAACTGTATACAGCACCACATTTACAGCCAGAATATATTTTGATAATTCGATCACTGCTCTCAGCATATTATTCTACTCCACGTTTATAATGTCCATTTGTAAATTCCCCCAGCGGAAATTTTGCTGTCCCATCTGTGTTTGGACAGGTTATTTGACTTAAATAGTACGCAATCACTGCATCTGTCTGTCGCTTATCTTCAATAGAAAAATCCAATCGCAATACCTGATAGTTCTTTTGCAAAATCTGCGCAAGCTGTTTGTGAAGCGACAAAGGCACTGTATTATAAAGAATATTATAACAGTGCGTACAATTTTGTACGATTGTAATATCATTCCGATATCGGTCCGTCAAATGATATCTATTATCTGTATCTGTGGCATTCTTTATACAGTGTTCCAAGGTTTTCTTCACACAATTTGCAGAAAACATCAATGGCAGAAAACCATATAAAACAAGCCCAACACTGCTGCTAACAGTAAGATTGTCCAACTCCTTCTGATTCAACTCCAAAGGGAGTGTAACTTGCGCACACTGTTCTGATAAAAATCCAAGTGCAGCATTATTCCACACATACAAAGTATAATCAGAATAGACCTCTCCCATATACCCTATTGTATTGAGCCATTCAAGCTCCTCAAAATTTCTAACCATCACACCACAAAAAGAACCACTTGCAATTAACTCTTTGTATCGTATTGTATAAGAATAGGACCGCTTGCGAAATATATAGGGCAAAACAAGAATGTATTCCTTTTCGGGCAATAAACATTTTTCTTGCAAGTTTCCTTTTAACAACAAGTCTGCGTCCACATAAATTTTACGTATTTCAGAAAAGCTGTTCGCTGTCAAAAGCTGTTCTGCTGTTGCGACAAGCACGCACAAAACATTTGTTTCCCGCTCACAGTCATTCACTCTGCGGCGCAACGTCTCTGAACGGTACTGTCCTTTTTTGTCTGTCAGTTTGAACCTATCGCAGCACTGACTCTCCAATTCAGAACACGCTGTACGCCGAAGTTCATTGAGTGCCTTAACCGGTAAAAAAGAAGCGTTATCTGTGTCAATCGTAAGTTTTGTAAGAGCGAAGGGAGTGTCCCCCAACTTGCCAAGTTTTTGTGAAATATCTTCCTCTGTGAGTGGTCTGTTAAGCGCGGGACTGACCAAATCCCCTTTCACTGTCACAGATATCTCCGCCTGCGAAAGGGTCAACTCCGCCGGTTCTCCTGCACGAATTTTTGCAGTTCCAGTGATTGGCAGCAGTATATCTTTGGAAATATATTTCTCTCGAACAGTATCAAGAACCTCCTGCGCACTGCCTGAATATCCTGGTTCTTTCAACGTGACCATAGACTTGTCATTGTGCCTCTGATAATATCCCTCACAAGTGTCTGAGCGGATATACAATCCGCGTATACTCTGCTCATCTTTTGTAGATACTTTATATGGTCTATCTGGATTTTCCAAATACAAATCCAGATATTTTCTATAAATGGCTGTCACACCAGCAACATATTCTGGGCTTTTCATGCGCCCTTCAATCTTAAAAGAATCCACCCCTGCCTGTATCAACGCTGGCAGTATTGGCAATGTGTACATATCTTTTAAACTGAGCGGATACAGTTTCTTTCCACTACCGTCCATATATGGCAAGCGACATGGTCCTGCACAGCGCCCACGATTTCCACTCCTACCGCCTAGAATCGAGCTAAACAAGCACTGCCCAGAATAGGCATAACACATCGCACCGTGCACAAAACATTCCACTTCCAAGCCTGTCTCTTTCTTGATATCTCGAATTTCATCAAGAGAAAGTTCCCTTGCTGGTACAACACGGCACACTCCAAGTTTTTTCAGATATGCAGCGCCATAAATTCCAGTGATTGCCATCTGTGTACTTGCATGCAACTCCAGTTTCGGAAAATTTTCACGAAGACACTGCAACACCCCCATATCCTGAATAATAACACCGTCCAGACCAACCTCATACAAAGGTTGTATATAGGGGATAAGATTCGCAAACTCCTGTTCCTTTACCAGTGTATTGACTGTCAGATAAATCTTTCTGCCAAAAAGATGGGCGATTCGCAAAGCTTTCTGAAGTTCTTCCGCCGTAAAATTAGTTGCATAAGCGCGCGCACCATACTGTCCACCACCAAGATACACTGCGTCAGCACCGGCGTTTACCGCTGCCCGAAAACAGGCAAAATCCCCTGCCGGCGCCAACAATTCGACTTTTTTAACGCTCATAATGTCATCCTTTTTCAGAACATTTACTATGAAAACAAAGGCCACTTTCATAACAAATGGCCATGCGTCCTGAAATGGTCCACGCATTGCAGGTGTCGCATGATATTCAGTTCCTTATCAAATATGAGCAATCAGACCATACCGCACTGCCCGATTGCTCAATCTTATTTCTTGTATTCTTTAAGCTCTGTCTCAAGGCGAATGATCTGTTTGGAATTTTCATTTAATGTTTCATTTGCTTCTTTCAAAGTCTTTGACACATTGTCAAGTTTGATCTGGGTTGCAATCAATTCATGCTTCAGATCATAGAGCTCATTATCTTTTGCTTTTAAATCCTGTTCTAAAAGGTCAATCTGCTTCTTGGCCTTAAAATAATCATCAGCAATATTTAGTTGGACAAGCATATTCTGCTTTTCAACAGATTGTCTCTTATAACTGTCCAGCTTTGCGTACTCATTCACCTTATTGTTAATATAAGATGCAACCTTCTGTAAATACTCGGCGCTTTCATTGCCGCTGACCGTCAGTACTTTTCCTCCGATAATAACCTCTGTATCTGTTCTGGCAGACATAATCTTGCCCCTTTCTCTATGTATGTTTCAAGATGAAAAACACCCTTGATTATAAATTATATCAGATTATTCCGGCATTTCAAGTCCAAAATGACGATATGTAAGCTCCGATACCACTCTTCCGCGCGGGGTGCGTGTTATAAAGCCATTTTTTATCAAATATGGCTCATACACATCCTCGATAGTGCCGCTATCCTCACCAATGGCAGCCGATAATGTATCTAAACCAACTGGCCCGCCACCAAATCGGTCAATCATTGTCATCAAGATTAATCTGTCTGTTTGGTCCAGTCCAAGTTTGTCCACGTCTAACATATCAAGTGCTGTATTTGCGGCTTGTAGCGTTATTCTGCCATCATATTTTACCTGTGCAAAATCTCTGACTCTCCGCAGCATACGATTTGCAAGGCGCGGTGTTCCACGACTTCTTCTCGCAAGTTCCAGCGCGCCCTGCTCATCAATCTGCACATTCAAGATACGTGCGGAATGCTGAATAATCAACTTTAATTCCTCAACAGAATAAAATTCCAGATGCTGGATCACACCAAATCTATCCCGCAAAGGCGCTGTCAAAAGTCCGGCTCTAGTAGTGGCACCAATTAATGTAAAACGCGGCAAATCAAGCCGAACAGACCTTGCAGAAGTTCCTTTTCCTATCATAATATCAATCACAAAATCTTCCATAGCAGGATATAATACTTCCTCCACCTGTCTATTCAGCCGGTGAATTTCATCAATAAATAAAATATCCCCTTCTTGAAGTGCATTTAATATCGATGCCATATCTCCAGGCTTTTCGATAGCAGGTCCGCTGGTCACTTTAATGTTAACTCCCATCTCATTTGCAATAATACCCGCAAGCGTTGTCTTTCCAAGACCAGGAGGCCCATAAAAAAGCACATGATCCAGAGAATCGCTCCGCTGTCTTGCAGCCTCAATATAAATCTTTAAAATTTCCTTCGCCTTTTTTTGACCGATATACTCTTTTAGATACTGCGGACGCAGACTTCCTTCAATTTTAATATCCTCGTCCAAAAGCTTTGTCTCAATCACTCTGGCTGCCATATGAACCCTCCAAACATTTTAAAATGTACTGATAATTTTCAGGGCTTGTTTTAATACTGCTCCTGAATCCATTTCCTCTGTAATCGTTATCTGATTGATCGCTTTGAATGCTTCCGCAGGCGTATAGCCTAATGAAACCAACGCCTCTGCCGCCTCATTCTTCGCGCTGGAATCTGACTGTATATCCCCCGCAGATACCTGCCCTGCTGAATCTGCATAGATAAGCTGCACTTTATCTTTTAGCTCAAGAATAATTCTCTCAGCAGATTTATTTCCAATTCCAGGCGCCTTAGAAATTGCCTTGGAATCCCCTGAAAGAATGGCAAACCGAAGATCCTCTGCGCTCATCGCAGACAAAATACTCAATGCCCCTTTTGGACCTATCCCATTGACAGCAATCAATTTCTTATAAATTTCCAAATCATCTCTTGACAGAAAGCCGAACAGATGAAATGCATCTTCCCGCACACTTGTATAAGTATATATTTTTACTGTGGCGCCAACCCCAGGCAGGCGCTGTGCCACGCTGAGCGGTATTCTAATATTATAGCCAATATTATTACACTCTAATACCAAGTTATCGTCAGTAATATCAACAATCTCACCTTTTATATATGCATACATAGTTCCACCCCGCTGTAAATTTTTCCTATCACAATTATAACACAACTTGTCCAAAAAAGAAAGGAGAAAAAGAAACGTATGTTTTCTCTTTCTCCCTTCCTGTATTCTTTGACTAATTGTTTATAAATTTGTCCTCTTCATTATTCCAGCTATAAAGCTTTCTGATTTCCTCACCAATCTTCTCTGAAGGGTGCTCTGATGCAAGTTTGCGCATTGCCTTAAAATGTACCTGACGTCCTGCAGGAGACATATCCAAAAGAAACTCTTTTGCAAAAGAACCATCCTGAATATCAGAAAGAATCTTCTTCATTGTCTTCTTTGTCTCCTCTGTAATCAGCTTCGGTCCTGTAATATAATCACCATACTCTGCTGTGTTGGAGATAGAATACCGCATTCCCGCAAAACCAGACTGATAAATCAAATCCACAATCAGTTTCATCTCATGAATGCACTCAAAATAAGCATTTCTCGGATCATATCCAGCTTCTACAAGTGTCTCAAAACCAGCCTGCATCAATGCGCACACACCACCGCAGAGAACAGCCTGCTCACCAAACAAATCCGTCTCTGTCTCTGTGCGGAAAGTAGTCTCAAGAACACCAGCTCTCGCACCGCCGATTGCAAGTGCATAGGCAAGCGCAAGCTCAAGTGCCTTTCCAGTAGCATTCTGCTCTACAGCAACCAGACAAGGAACACCCTTTCCAGCCTGATACTCAGAACGCACTGTATGTCCTGGTCCTTTCGGTGCAATCATTGTAACATCAACATCTGCTGGCGGCTTAATACATCCAAAATGAATATTAAATCCATGTGCAAACATCAGCATATTGCCTGCTTCCAAATTTGGCTCAATATCCTTCTTATACATATCTGCTTGCAACTCATCATTAATCAGTATCATAATGATGTCTGCTTTCTTTGCTGCCTCTGCTGCCGTATACACTTCAAATCCTTGCTTTACAGCCTTATCCCAAGACTTGCTGCCTTCATAGAGACCAATGATAACATTGCATCCAGACTCCTTCGCATTCAGCGCATGGGCATGTCCCTGACTTCCATAACCAATTACTGCAATTGTCTTGCCTTCCAACAAAGAGAGGTTGCAATCCTCCTGATAATAAATCTTAGCTTCTGACATTTTTACTCCTCCTAAAAAGTATATTTATACACACGCACATGAAAAGTGGCGCGGATATATTACTGCTACTCAAGATTTACCAAATCTTCTGTGCCCCGTCCAAGTCCCGCGATGCCGGTTCTCGCAATCTCAAGAATCTCATAATCCTTAAGAAGACCAATAAACGCTTCTATCTTGGACTGGCTGCCTGTAAGTTCCACGATCAAACTATCCACATTGACATCGACAATCTTTGCGCGGAAGATATCCGCCACGGAAATAACCCCTTGACGTTTCTCAGGAGTCGATCTTACCTTGATCAGACAAAGTTCTCTGTAAACACTTTTCTCCGGTTTTAACTCTCGAATATTCCTGACATCAATCAGTTTCGCAACCTGTTTTTCAATTTGGTCAAGAATCTCCTCTTCTCCCGAAGTCACTATGGTTATACGGCTGTAGCGCGGGTCCGCGGTGACACCTGCCGTAATACTTTCAATATTGTAGCCACGTCTGGAAAACAAGCCAGAGATACGGCTTAATACACCGGAATTGTTATCGGCCAAAAGCTGAAATACTCTATTCTGCATAAAGATACACTCCCCTTATATGTAAATCATAAAACAACCAAAAATTATTGTAGCAAGTCTACTATTAATTGTCAATACATTTAGGCAAAGCTAACGTCCCTGTTCGCGCCACTTCCACAATACTGATGGACTTTAACATATCCAGCATAACCTTAATGCGCTCTGGCATATCACAGATTTGTATAATCATATTGTTGTTGGACATATCAACAATATCCGCCTTCATAATCTCGCAAATCTCCATAATATCACGCCGCGTTCCACGGTTGTACTTTACCTTAATCAGCATAAGTTCTCTGCTAATGCTATCCTTTTCATCAAAAGTCTTTACTTTGATGACATCCAACTTTTTATTAAGCTGCTTTTCAATCTGCTCAATTGTTCGCTGATTTCCAGAACTTACAATTGTCATACAAGAAACTGCTGGGTCATCTGTCTCACCAACTGCTAAACTATCGATATTGAAGCATCTTCTTGAGAACAAACCGGAAACCTTACAAAGTACGCCAGCCCTGTTTTCTACTAATACAGAATATATTTTTTTCATATAAGCTAGAACCTCCTCATTTTACCAAATCCATCGGATCTACGAGACACTCCATAAGCATGGTATTATCCTGCGCCAAAAACTCCTTTAACTTCTCCTGCGCATGAGACATATTTTCCACCCGAATAAATGGAATATCATATGCTGCTGCAAGCTTTTCCAGATTCGGCGTACCGTCTTTGATATCTACAACAGAATAATTATCCTTGTAAGTATAATGCTGAAATTCACGTACCATACCAAGATAATTATTTTTGAGAACAATAATCTTTACCGAAATATGATGTTGCATAATTGTCGCAAGCTCCATCATTGACATCTGAAAGGAACCATCACCGCAAACTGCCACAACTTGTCTACTCATATCGCCGCGCTTAACACCCATAGCAGCAGGAATGGAATATCCCATCGTTCCCATACCGCCGGAAGTGAAGAAACGCCCCTGTTTTACAATATAATAATTGCAGCTCCAAATCTGGTTTTGTCCCACATCAGCAACATAGACGGCATCTTCCTTCATTTCATTGGAGAGCATTGTAATAAACGCTGCGGGGTCCACATACGCTGGATTCGGATTGCGTTTTTGAACCATTGTCTCGCGATATCCTTCCAATGTCTGAATCCACGCCTCATGTTCACATGTAAATTCTTCTTTTGCAATATCTTCAAAGATATGTCTTGCATCTCCTACAAGCGGAATGGAAGGTCCAACATTCTTACCAATCTCCGCGGGGTCCACATCAATATGTACCAAAATCTTATTCGTTGTAATTAAATCTGGCTGACTCACGGCTCTGTCCGCCACACGCGCGCCAACCATAATCAAGAGGTCCGATTCGTTCATCGCACGGTTTGCATACGCTTTTCCATTGTTTCCAACCATGCCAAAATACATCGGGTCCTCAGTGGGCATAACGCCAATCCCCATCATTGTAGACACAACAGGAATCCGATATTTATAAACAAATTCACGAAGAGCGGGAACCGCTTCGCTCAGATGGACACCTCCACCCGCACAGATAATTGGCCTCTTTGCCTTCTCCAGCTCTTTGACCACCTTCTTAATCTGCACTATGTTTCCTTTGATTGTCGGTTTATATGCACGAATATTAACTTCTTCTGGATATTTAAAATTTCTGATAGCAGCATTCTGGATATCGATTGGAACATCAATCAATACGGGGCCTTTTCTTCCAGAATTTGCAATATAAAAGGCTTCTTTAAATACGCGAGGTATCTCCTCTACATTTTTTATCAAATAACTATATTTTACAAAAGACTCAACAGCCCCCGTAATGTCCGCTTCCTGAAAAACATCACTTCCAATCAATTCACTTTTTACCTGTCCTGTAATACATACAATGGGAATACTATCTGCAAAGGCTGTGGCAATACCTGTAATCAAATTCGTCGCACCTGGTCCGCTTGTCACAGCACACACTCCTACTTTACCAGTGACTCGGGCTTCTCCGCTTGCTGCGTGGGCAGCATTCTGTTCTGTTCTAACTAATATTGTCCTAATTTCCGAATCGAGAATGCTGTTGTAAAATGGGCAAATCGCCACTCCTGGATAGCCATACACTGTGGTAACGCCCTCTTTCTCAAGACATCTTACGATTGCGTCAGCACCGATCATGTTGTTCACTCTTATCCTTTCAAATGTGATTTATTTTGCACTCGTATTATAAAACTACTGCGAAACATATTTCATTATACATAAAATTACAAATTAAGTAAACCTTTATTTTAAAGAATGATACATTTTCACATTGATTTTATAAGTATATTATGCTAAAGTATGCATAGGATTTGTAGCATCAGTTACTTTTCTACAACTCTTATACAATTCATAGCATCATTTATTTGATCTTTGATGTGTGAGGAATCGATAAGAAAGTTTAAGAAGGAAACCATAAAAATGAATCGCATTTTATCAGATAAGAAAATAATATTCTTCGTCGCTGCAATGACTGGCGCCTCCTGTCTATCCGGCTGCAGTAAAACGAGCGACGAGGAGAAAGCACTGGCAGTTTTTTCAACTTCTGTATCCGAATTTGCAGATTACATAAAAGATACCGACGAAAAAATAAACAGTCTTGATGCCAGCCAAGAAGAATCTGTAGGAGAACTTTTGGAAATACTAGATGACATGGAAGACCAGTTCGCAAACTTCTCACAACTAGAAGCACCCTTGCAATACGCAGGCGTATCAAATCTAGCCAGACAAGCAAGCACAGATATGTCTCTTGCCGTGTCTTACTATCACACAGCATACGAGTCAGAACCTTTTGACGAAAATTATGCAACTGCGGCTTATCAGTGCTATTCAAATTCCATTGAGTATATCCGATACATTGGATATCTATTAAAAGGAGAAAAAATACCAGAAAACGATCATGTCACGGTATACGAAGAATTAAATGACGAAAACATTCTCGACAAATGGCTGTCAGGAGATGACGAAAACGAAGCGACTCCTGTCAATGCCCCAGAAGCCGCCAACTAAACCGAGTAGGGAAGTCCCATCTTCCCCTACTCGCCGCGCCGGACGCGGGCAACTTTCGCTGCATATTTCCTTTCCGCATCCGTGTGCATAAATATTTCTAACATCGAAGCTTTCGATTCGATGTTATTCATTTCCCTTAAATTCACGTACTCTTCTATCAGTGTCTTTCTGTGCGAGATACGAAAAAGCCAGAAGCACCAAATCAGAACCTCCATCATAAATCATGGCGGCTCCTAAGAGAACCATTGTAATCTCATATGCCGTAAATGGGTTTAACACCAACATCAGGCCAACCACAATTGTAAGAATGGCTGCAATCAGCGCAATCCACCATTTATCACTCCCCGCCTTTTTAATATCCAGTGTATACTGAATATCCATCAATCCATGAATCAATACTATCACTCCAACCACCACTGGAATAATAGACAGCACAATACGCGGCTGTGTACAAATCCAGATGCCAAGAAGGACTAGCACAATTCCCATAAGCATATTAAATTTGTTGTAAAATCCAAGCCGCTCACCGCGCAAAAAACTAATTAGCTGAATGGCTCCCATCAAAATCAGTGCTCCGCCAAGCAAGTAACACAACAAAACGCCTAAAATATGCGGCCATATCACAAGAACTAGCCCCAGCAATACCATAATTACTGCATTGATTAAATAATTGTGTTTCATATCCTGTATAATTGATTTCATGAACAATACCTCCTTATAAACAGGATTATTTTTAATTTCGTTTCGTATAGAAGTATTGTAGCATATTATTAAAAAAAATAATACTGAAATTTTTATATATTATTTTCTAAAACTCTAAAACACCCACTCGTACAATATTGCAAGCAATTCCCGCGCATAATATGTCGGCAGCAGCCATAATGCTGTGTCCCCTGAAACAGCGCCGTGTTCTAATCCAAGGCTGTCCGCAACCTTTCCAGCCCTGTACTCATGAAAATTATTCGTCGCTATCGCAATTTGTTCTTCAAGCCCATGTTCCTTTATAATCTCATAAGAGAAAGCAAGATTTTCCCGCGTCGTCGTAGATTTGTCTTCCTTGTAAATCCGATCAGGCGCAATGCCATTGTTTACTAGATACAAATACATACATTCCGCCTCAGAAATTGTCTCATCTGCACCTTGGCCTCCTGACACAATACATGCCGAATCTGGATTGGCGTTTAAATATTTTAATGCTGCTTTCAGACGTTCTTCCAGCGTGATGCTTGGTCGCTCTCCATATACTTTGCATCCCAGCACAACCACAGTAGCATTGGAATCTGGTTTCGTATTTGCTGCTGTTATCATCAGTGTTGTCATTACAATCACAAGAACCACTCCAATTATTATTCCTGCTGCGAAAATACCCAAAATTATTTTTCCAATTCTCTTCTGCCAAAAAGTATGTATCCATCTGTGTACTGACGGCAAAAACAATGCATAGAGTATCACACAGACACAAAGCACAATACCTACTGCATTTCCTATATTGAGTATTCTCCTTCTAAGTACCGGAAGAAAAAAGCCGATAAAACTGGCTGCACCAAATAAAAACAACAACAATCTTATAATAATATTCCAAACTTTCAATAATTTATCCTCTCCATACTTCCTCTGCATTGGCATGCCTGTCATACTAAAAAGACGGCAGAAATTTCTGCCGCCCTATTTTTGTCTGAAGTTTCTAATTACAGTTCCTGACTAAACAGCTCTGTTCCATTGCTTGTCCTATAAATAATCTGTACCACAAGGTCAGAAGCACCAATTGACTTCTTCAGTTCATCGCGCATTGGCTCAAACTGATCCTTAAGTCCATCATACTGCTGCTGCATTTGTGTTTCCATAGCTTCTTTCTGCTCATCCGTCAAATCACTGCCATCTGTGCCAAGTGTTTCCGTTGAGAGTACAAAAATCATAGACAATGTATTGCCTTCTGCTTCAAACTCCGTCGTCATCGCACCGTTAAACATTGTGTTAAACAGATTCACATAAGTAGAAGCTTCCTCAGAACTTACCCAATCCTCAGCAGTCATGCCACTCTCTGCATCTGCCTTTGCTGTATCTTCTGTGCCTGCTGGTGCTGTATCTTCTGTATCTGCCTTCGCCGCATCTTCCACAGTATTTGTAACTGCGGCTGACTCTGCTGGTGCCTTATTGTTATCTTTTGAACCACATGCTGTCACTGTAAACATCATTGACGTTACAACTGCCACTGATAAAATTACATTAACAATCTTCTTTTTCATTATATGTTTCCCCCTTCTCATGAAAAATTATAAATAATTGTTTAACGTCTTAACAATTTAGCAGTTTATCACGAATCAATTCTTGTGTCAACTTACAAAACATATTTTCGTAGTGTTGTTCAGAATAACATTATTTTACCATCAAATTTAGTGCAACTTACACAACTATAGATAAACAATAGTTTAAAATAATTGTAAATTATTCCTCTGGTTTGATAGGTACATACTCCACACTACTACTTTGATCAAATGGAAGCGTTATAATACCATTTCCCTCTGTGGCCTCTCCAATCTCCTGATGCGTCAGCACCGTCTTACCACAGCTATCCAGCAGAAAATAATGCCTAGATGCCCATGTATGGTCCTTCTGAAGCCGAAGTTCTGTGATAACATATCCCAATGTATCCGCATGCCCCAAAAATCCAGAGACATATGTCTTTAAAAATACAACTGGCGTCTCCTCATTACGAAAAGTAATCACATTACATCCACTGATGGCATCTGCCATAATCTTTTCTCCAAAAGTTTTATTTTGTATTACATTTTTTAATTCAGCCAGATTTCGGTCATAAATCAAATCCAGTGCCTCCATCATAATTGTTGCCACTGTCTGACACTGTTTTTCTTCCCCAAGCTGAATCAAAAGCCGCGGTTTCTCACTATCCGACTCGATATAAGTGCCAAAGATAGGAAAACCGTTTTCTTCTGTATAACCATCTGGAAGTGGAATCTGTTCACCTGTCTTTGTATCTGTCACTCGCAGCGCATATCCTCCATCACCACCATTATATTTCAAATCCACCAATTCAATTTGCTCCTCTATGCCGTCCCCATCCAAGTCAAGTTTTTGTGGAAAGCCCGCATTAAACGCAAATTCATGGTGATTTGGAAAAATTGCCTCAAGCTGCCTGGCGTCTTCCTGCGCGATCTCTCCCACATTCTGACTTGTAATCTCATATGGAGCCATGGAAGCTGTATCAGAATTTGTACCAAGATTTGTATCAGAATCTTTTGAATTTTCTGTACAGGGAATCCAAATACCATCTGTTCCATAAGGCTGTATCATTTGTACTGAGACAGAACTTCCATCCTCATAAAAGTCAAATGTCACAGTACAACGTGCAGCGTCTGTGTCCGACTTTGTGATACGTGTTCCAACTTTATTGGGATTATTTAATAAATTCAGCAGAAATATCGCTGCGGAATCTGGTTCAAACAATTTTTTATACCAATCACTGGTTGGGTTTTCTTTTGCATTTCTGTTCAGATCTTCTCCCGCTCCATTGAACGAATAATAGTCCATCATTGTACCAGTAATGCCATTTGGATACGCTTTATTATACTCTTTGGCGATACAGATTCCCTCCATAAACTGTAGTGTTTCCGACGTTATAATACATGCATTTTCGTCCATTTTATAGGTAAGTATTTCGCGCCATACAGTCACATGCGGGTCAGATACCCATGCATAATACAGTATCTCTGCGGAACGCTCTGTCAGACTGACAATCTGGTAATTGCTCGCAGTATCTCCCCAAGGCCACGGACTTGACCAGCCAAACGATGCAGTATCTTTCTCCCCATCAAAACTTTGGCTTAACAATTCTCTCTCCAATAGATACTCTTGCACTTCCGTGTTGGCAAGTTTTACAATGGTTTCGGCATCACGATTACAAAATGCCTGTGCCCACTGCTCAATCACTTCTTTTGCAGCGCGGGTAGATTTCCATTCGCTCATGCTTAATTCCAACTTTGCAAGCGTCTCCTCAGAAGTTTCCAAACGCCGGATTGTGGTCTCCCAATCCTGCTGCAAAGCTGTCTCCTCTTTAGAAGATGCTTGACTATTCAGTTTCTCAAGCTGTTTTTGTAGAACACTCTTTTCTGCCACAATCTGCTCTTGCATTGCTTTCATATCTACAGTATTTTTCTGAAATTTAGGATTCGTCATTGTGAAATCCTGCATATCATTTGAAATATTTTCCATCAAAGTTTCTGCTTCATACAAAAGTCTTAACGCATCCGTTTTCGCAAAAATAGATCCATCTACCACTGGGGCGTCTATACTGCTCTCCTGATTAGAATGAGACACATCAGAAGAATTTTTCGCATCAAACAGTAAGACACCATAATCAGTAATAAGAAACTGATAGTGATATTTTTGATCTTCTGTGACTGCAATTAATTGATCGTCCTTTATCTCATAATTTCCATAAGGTAAATAAGAGCTAAGGGACTCAATGGCAAATGTAAATTTTCCATTTGCGAGAAGCGTCAAACTAGGAAATCCCTTGTATTCTTGCTGTTCTTCCTGTGGCAGAAACAGACTATAATCGCCATCTGTCGTGATTTCCGATGTCGCAAATTCAGTTTCCTCTGATTTCTTCTGCGTCATAAAGCATACTGGAACAATAATGCATGTCAACACTGCTGCCACCAAAATCCAAAATGCAGGCTTTTTGTAATGCAACACATTTTTCACGCGCTCTTTCACACTGACTTCGCCAAAGGCAACTGGACATGCCGCAATCACACGACGATTAACTGCACTGTTAAGCAGCGCCTGCGAATATGCCTTTTTGTGATCAGTGCCAAGCTCTCGTATAACACACTCATCACAAATCAGTTCAATATCTTTACAGAGCATAAGATAGGCAATCCACACAAAAGGATTAAACCAATACACTGACAAAAGCAAAAAACCAACAGGTTTTATCAAATAGTCTTTTCTTCTTCTATGTGTCATCTCGTGTCGTATTACATACGAAAGCACTTCGTCGGAAATATTACTTGGAATATAAATGCGAGGGCGAATAATTCCAAATAAAAATGGACTGTCTAACGTATCGCTTTGGTATATTTTTATTACAGTTTTTATTTTATTTTCATCGTCCAAAGTAATCTCCAATGGCACAGACATTTTCACGCGATTTCTAAGCCGCATCCAGCTAAACAATAGATAACCAAACATCAAAACCATTCCCACAAGCCAAATTAGTGTACAAATTTCTACTGCAGTCAATGATTTCGATATATTTTTTTCCTCAAAAGCAATATTTTCATTCGGAACCGACTGCGTAACTGCTTGTTCCACTGGCACTGTTCCATTACTATCTGACTGTATTGACTGATAAAGATATTCCTCCACCATTGGTGTATCTGGAATCAAACTAAATATAGACTCGATAGAAAATGGCACAATTAGACGGATTCCAACTAACAGCCATAAAAAGCTGCGCATCCTTTTTGGCGCTTTCCGCAGCAGGAACCGCACTAGCAAAACCACCAGAATTAGATAGCTTGCAGAACCGCTCATATGAAAAATATTAACAAATAATTTCTCCATCGCTTCTCCTCCACAATGTACTAATCCTTATAATTGTCAATAATTTTCTGAATCTCATCAATTTCCTGTCTGGACAGATTCTTTTTGCGTGTAAACGCCGCAATAAAACTAGGAAGCGAACCGGAAAATGTCCGCTCAACAACCTCCGTGCTCTCCGCTGACTGTGCATCCTCCCTAGAAACCAGCGATGTCACAACTGCATCCTCCGATTTTAGGACACCGCGCTCAGAAAGCCTTCGTATCACAGTGTAGGTTGTAGATTTTTTCCACTCCAATCTCTCCCTGCACAGCCGAACCAATTCACTGCTTGTCACCGGCTCATTCTCCCATAAAATCTCACAAAAACGGTATTCGCTCTCAAATATTTTTGGCACTTCCATTTTCTTTCCTCCATTCTGTACGCAAAAGGTCTAATGCATTAAACTCAATGTCAGTTTAACACATTAGACCAGTGCTGTCAATGATATTTCAGATTTAAATTGTAATTTTAGTTACAGTTCAGCCTCAGGACTTTGCATTTACTCAAAGTCCGTAAAATAATGTAGTGGCTGAGATGCATCAAGTCACCACGAAGTGGTTTTGCATGGCTTGATGCTTGTAACAGGAAGCCGAAGGCTGAACTGTTACTAATTTTATATGTTATTATTTTTTCATAAGATGACAGGATAATGCCGAAAAAAGAATCCCTTCCAGCACAACACATACTATCATTTCTGTCAACATTTTATAAAGCCCTGTAAGTGTAGAAAGGTTTCCAAGAAGAAATAAATACCCTGCTGCCAGAGCCACTCCTGTTAGCGTCAATCCATAGATAACTTTATAGATTCTGCATCCGCGAAGTCGCAAAAAATTCGATAAGATAAAAATACCAAGCTGGGCAGAAGCTATCATTCTAAGCCATCGATTCAAGTAAAAACCTGTCTCCTCCAATGGTATGTTAAACACATAGTCCTCTCCTCTGCCAATCGGAATACTCCAGAAAATAATAATTGCAAAGTACACTCCAAGCAGCACAATACTAATCCCAATAAAAATCCACGATAACTTTGACTCTTTAAACGGCCCTATATTCCATGAAGCCAAACCATATGCAGCAAAAAGAACGAATGGAAAAGACAAATACAGCAGATTAATTCCAAGTGGCATTTGAGCATCCTGTATCACCAAAAATCCGCTCATTACTGCAACTGTCAACAGCAATATACTGAGAACTTCCTTTTTTATATAATGTCTTTTTATCTTCTTAAAATACGAAATTCTTTTTGATTCTCCTTGCTTGTCAGTAAGCTTGACACTCTTTAATAACTCCAATTGTGCACGGCATTGTTCACAATTTTTTAGATGGGCATCAACAAGGTTTCTGCTCTCCTCCGAGCAGATTGCGTCCAAATACGATGGCATTAAATCTTTGATTACATTACAATCTAAATCTTTCATTTGCTCTCCCATTCCTTTCTTTTTAATAACAATTGTTCTTTACTGTGATAAAAGTCACTCTTGCCCAGTTCTCACACCTACTCATCATATCGCAAAATCTCCTCTGTATATTTTCGCTTCATATTATGTTTTAGCTTTCGGTTCTCCACAGTCTCGAATATAATCGAGAAATCATAATCTGCCGGATATAATTGCTCTGCTGCCACATGAAGTTTGACACGCTTATGATTAATCCAGATTTTCTTGTCTGGCAATTGGACGCGCAAAACACCCTTTTCATTGATGGGTTCACACACAATACCAATCTTTTTATCAGGAAATATCATAACACTATCTCCAAGACAATACTTTGTGCTAAGATCTGTTTTGGGGCTTGTCTTTTTTGCCTTTGTAATCTTGTGTATACCTTGCCTCTGAACAATGTTTTTCTCACTTTGGAAATGATAATTTTCTACTGCTGCCTTACCATAAGCCGCTCCGACAGCCGTTTTCAACATTTCATTCGGCATACCTAGTCTGTCAGCAATATAAAACGCACAGCTCTCACCTGCTTCCCCAATTATCATTTGATAGGTTGGTTTTAAGGTCTCTTTATCAAAAGTCATTCTCGCATTGATAATATCCTGTGCTTTGTCCGCGTACTCTTTAACTTCAGGATAATGTGTTGTGACAAGGAACAGACAATCACTTTTGCGAAGTTCCTCCAATATTGCAATCGCAATGCCCATGCCTTCTGTTGGGTCAGTACCAGAACCCATCTCATCCATAATCACAAGGCTATCGCGATTGACTTCGCGCAATACTTCCAGCACATTTTTAATGTGTGCGGAAAAAGTCGAAAGATTCTCCGTAATATCCTGACCATCACCAATATCACAAAGATAACTACTGTTCATGCAAATGTCAGCTTCTTTGCAAGCAACGTGAAGTCCACACTGTGCCATAATGCAACTGAGCATAACTGTTTTGATTGCTACTGTTTTTCCACCTGTATTCGGTCCTGTGATTATGATTCCTCTTGCCTGTTCGCCAATCTCAAACTGTAACGGAACATTTATCGCCCTATCCATTAATGGGTGCCTTGCATCTTTTAAAATAATGCGGCGTTTTGTATTGATGGCTGGCTCCACAGCATCCATGTCCAAACTAAGTTTTCCTTTGGAAAAAATAAAATCCAGCTTTTCCATAATACGAATATTTTCATTCATTTGTGAGATAGATTCTGCTACCATTGCAGTCAATGTATATAGAATGCGATACACTTCGTTTTCCTCACTAATGCGCAGTAATTGTAATTCCTCATAATATTTTGCAACACTGACCGGCTCGATAAAAAATGTATTTCCTGTAGCTGATTTGTCAACCACAGTTCCCGATATCTTGAATTTATATTCTTTTTTCACAGGAACACATATTCTGCCATTGCGTGTAGTGCAATAGCTGTCCGCCATACATTCCTTGTTTGCGCGCATTAGTTGTTCTGCCTTTTGCTTCATCTGCTCTTGACAGCGAACAATATCAGCCCTGATTTGTTTGAGTTCTTTGGAAGCATAATCGTCAACTGCACCATTTCTAATTTGGCGGCAAATCTCCTCTCGAAGTGTCTCTACTGCGTCAAGATTCTCCTCATAGTAGGCAAGGGGATTTTCATACTGTTTCCCTCGATCAAGATAGTCCTTTAAACGCTGGACAGCAACCAGAACTTTCTCTATCCGTTCTAGCTGATAGGGAGTCAGACAGTCTCCTTTTTCAGCAATCGTCAAAATCTCTTTTGCTTCCGCGACATTCTGCAAAGGAGGCGTGCCAAGTTTTTCCATAAGCAATCTACTATTGGTGGTGTCTCGAAGATGTTTTCTCAATTCCCCTTCCACCAGATAACAGGAAACCTCCGCAATCATTTCCTTTGCAAAATCTGTGACTGCAAGTGCCTTCCAAGATTCTTTAATTTTATCAAATTCAATTTGTTTTTCAATGTTCATTTTTGTTTTCCTTTCTATAAAAATCTATTTATGAGCTTGCGCTGTTATAGTGTTTCAAACCGCATTTCCATAATACACAGGTAAACACAGTAAATAACATAACAACACCAATTCCGTAAACTGCCATCTGTAAATTCATTTCACCAATCATGCTTTGTACGGGCAGTGTTGCCATAATCCCATAGGGTAATATCAAGTAAAAAATAACTTTATAGATGCCATATAACGCGATTCCTGGCAGCTTCATGCACAGATCAATTCCAGCTTCTTCAATCTGCTCCATGCGTGCCATAGACACCACATACAACGATATCGAGCGTATCATAACTTCCATTTCATAATACAAAATTTCCATAAGAATCAACCAAAATATATAAGTGATTATTTTTGCAACTGTCAATGAAGCAGCTCGTTTGGAAACACCATAGGCAATCATACACACACTCATTAAAATCAATGGAATGGAACCAGGACTAATATTCTCAAATGTCAGCCGAAACAGTGGACTGACCGGTTTTGTCAAATACAAATCCAACTCCCCTGAACGAACCTTATAGGGAATGCTGATCACACCAAAGAAATAAATAGTCATGTTCAATGCATTTAACAGAGAAAAAGTTCCTATATATAGAATCATTTCCCCTTTTCCCCAGTTTCCTATTGTATCTATGTTTGCATATATGACTCCAAATGTTAATAGTTGGATTGCAAACAGACTTCCGTCAATAAAAAACGGGGCAAAAAAATCTAATCGAAATACTGTCAGCCCATGAAAACGCAATCTGAACAGCTCTTTCAATACACGCCAATTTTTCTTACTCATTTAAAATCCTCCATTCTTATCTAATTATTTAAATATTTTTAATCCTCTCATTTATCAGATTCCTACCCCATCATAATTTCTAAAATACTTTTTCCATGTTATCTGAATCACAACCTGTATTAACACACACCAAAATACAAGAATCACAATCCCTTTATATGCTTCCTCTTGACATTTTCCTGTCAACAGCATGGCGGGCAGATACGTGACGTAATAAAAAGGCAACAGTCGTAAAATACCAATCGCAAACTCTGGAAACAGTGCCAGTGGAATAATACTTCCCGTAACAAATGATACCAGATTATTTTTTATCATCAAAAGTGTGCCAATTCCCTCAAACCGCAATGTCAAAATCCCCAAAAGATAATTTAGCTGCACCATAAAAACCATTCCCAACACCGCCATCATAATTCCACAAACAATCACCCACCATTGATCCGCGAAGACAAACTGAATCTGGAAGACGAAAATCCACACAACTGCTGCCGCAAAATCAAACACAAGATAAAACAAGACCACGCCAAGTTCCATCGCCATAAAATGCCGTTCTATCCCAACAGGTATCACAATATATTTAGAAAAAGTTCCATTTCGGAGACGATTATGGATTTCATTGCTGATACCCTCCGACATTTCAAGCTGAGACAAAAAGGAGTTGACAATGTAATAGGAAAGCATATCATGAAAAGTAAACGCCCCAACCAGTTCCTGTTTCTGAAATATAATTCCCCAGAGGAGATATGCAAACAGAATCTTTGATATCGTAAAAATCATGTTAAAAATGACATCTGCTCTCCAGACAAGCTGTGTCTTCATATAAATCTTTGAAATTTCCCAATATTTACGCATTGTAAGCACCCCCTTCCTGATAAATGCGCTCCACCACAATCCCAATCTCTTCCTCCTCAACTACAATATCTTTTGGCTCATGTTCCATCAGTTCTGCAAGTAAATTTTTAGCATACTTTCTAGGCACTTCATACTCCTTTTTGTATCGTTCGTCCGTAACAAGCAGCGCACTGTCTGTCCGCAATGCAATTGTTCTGACTGGATTTTCAAAAGTCACTACAATTCGTTTGTTTTTTTGATAACGGTCAAATAATTCATCGGTTGCACCGTCATATAATTTTGTACCATGATTTATGACAACCGTTCTTCTGCACAAAGTCTTAATATCCTCTATATAATGAGATGTCAAAATAATAGCAGTTCCTTTTTTCTCATTAATTTCCCTTAAAAAACTGCGGATCTGTTTGGCCGCAATCGCATCCAATCCAATTGTTGGCTCATCCAGAAATAAAATTTTTGGATTGTGCAGCAATGCTACAATCAATTCCATTTTCATCCGTTCTCCCAAAGATAGGGTCCGAACCTGCACGTCCATCAATGCTTCTACTCCAAAAAGCTGTACAAAGTAGTTTTTATTTTTCTGAAATTCTTCCTCCGAAATCTCATAAATCTCCTTAAAAAGACGGAGGGTATCATTGACAGTCAGCTCAAAAAACAATTGACTCTTCTGCCCCATCACAACAGCATATTGCTTTTTAAATGCATTTTTTAAATTATTTGGATAATATCCCATCACATCAATCGTGCCTGATGTCGGAGCAATAATTCCGGTTAACATCTTAATTAATGTCGTCTTTCCAGCACCGTTCGGTCCAATCAGTCCGACAAATTCACCTGCCTGCACAGACAGATCAATCTGATTTACCGCAGTCTTTTCCTCATATTTCCGATGAAAAAGACTTGTGATACTGCCGCGGATTCCCTCTGATTTTCTATAGCGACGATATGTTTTGCTTAAATTAGTTGTGTTGATAATAATATTATTGCTTGCCTGATTTTCTTTGTTAATAATCGTATTTCTCATGATTTATTTTCCTTTCTCTCTTAAGAACTGTTGTTTGTATAGGATTATTCATAGTTGCTTACAACGCAAAAAAGACCATGGCCGCCTAGATGCGTCTATACCATGGTCTTTTCTCTTGACAAAATAACAAAATACTTATGCAACTACATAGGGAAGTCCCTTCTTCTCTACTCGCCGCGCGACTCGTTCGCCGCCTTAGCGGCATATTTCCTCTGTACGAGTCTGTGCAATCGAGTAGGGAAGTTCCATCTTCCCTACTCGCGCGCCGGGCACCCGTCAGCTTTGCTGACATATTTCCTTTGGGTGCCCGTGTGCATAAAAAAACATGACCATACAGCCATGTTCTAATGATTCAAAAATATATACCATCATATAAAACAATTGTAAGGCGAAAACGTCAATAGCATTCGCTATCGACAAATGGGCAGACTTTCAGCGCAAAATTCAAAAACACCAAAAATCACCCTGCAATATTTACTTTGCAATTTTCTCCATTACAATTAAATTTAACATACAAAATCCTCCATAATATAATAGAACCAGTTATTTATCAACAGTTCCTAATTATCATACTTGCAAAATAACTTATTGTCAAGTCTATTTTTCTACAATTTTGTAATAACTATACAGTTACTGTTCACTCCGTTCCAGTAACAGGCAAAAATCCATGCAAAATTTGCTTCGCAAATGGATTTTTGCTTGCAGCCACTACGTTTTCACAGTAACACTATACATTCTTTTCAAACACTTTATAATACCCTCTCGATTTTTCGCTGATTTCATAAAAGCTGGAAGTTGGTCTGCTTGTGTCCGCATTGTGTTTGGATCAAACGGTTTTTCTCGCAAATCTGCACTTAAATACTCTATTAAATATGCCAAGTGCGCGCGATTTAACGCCCAGACTGGTTTCCCTTTAAAGTTTGTCAAAAACCAAAGTTCCAATCCCATAAACGGCTCACAGCCATTTTTAATATCATTTGTATAAATGCAGGACGTTATTTTTTGAACCTTTCTTTGCATTACAAAACCACAAAAGGACATGCAACATCTAGTACAGAAAAATTCTGTTTATTTTGGTCCAAAATAGATACTCTATAATATCGTCCACATTGCTCACATTGATTCTCCACTTGGCAACGAAACGTTGTACGATGTCTCATTTTGGAATACCCACAGTTGATGCAACTAAAATAAACGTCCGTCTTATCTGCTGTCACCAAACCAGACTGACTGCATTTAGGACATATTACGCAAATTCCTGAAATTACAGCGCTGTTAAGCGTATATGTAGCATAGGGGTTATCTATTATAACTGCAACACCGCGTCAAAGCGGTCCAGCACTTCCTTACTTGTGTCATGTGTTATCACAATAACGATTTTATCCCGAATACCAAAAATCATATGAAAGATTTCATTTGCTGTATCCGCGTCCAGATTGCTAGTTGGCTCGTCAAACACAAGAACATCATAGTCATGTACCATAAAGCGGGCAATGTCAATCCGCTGCTTTTCCCCAAAAGATACTTCACCAGAATCAGACGCATCAATTTCCTTTTGCACAAACGCACTATCAAACTTTAAATCCCGACATATTTGATTGACTTTTCCATCAGATACCCCCTCTCTGTAGAGTACAATATTATCTTTGACCGAACCATCAATTAGAAATTCATTTCGCTGAATATAACCAATTTTTTGATAAATACTGTCAGAATCAAGCGTTCTAATGTCCTGTTGATTTATCATAACCGATCCCTCATACTCGCTATCTGTCAAATATTTCATTAACAGATGCATTAATGTCGATTTTCCTTTTCCAGATTCACCAATAATCGCATATTTTTTGCCCGCCTCAAACAGCATATGAAATCCCTGAAATATTTCCTTATTTCCAAATTGAAGATTAACATCCTGAAATTCAATCCTCTGCACCTCTCCTATAATTTCCTTCTCCAGATTCTCCTCTATTGTCTGTTCCTGATCAATACGACGAATAATTTCTTTCGTTGTTCCCATTAAATTCTTTTCTTGTACAAAAAGCTGCAATGGCGAAAACACACCATTCAAAAGTTGCACAGCCGCAATCAAAAGTCCCACTGTCATATCTTCATGCAAAACAAACCAAATGCCCACAGCCATACACAGAAGCTGCGAAAGCATTCCAATAGCCATTCCAATATTATTCGATGCAATTTTTGCAAACAGATAATGCATTCTCGATTTTTCATATGCACAATCTTTTGCATTCAGTTTTTCTCGAAAAAGTTTTCCCAGCCCCAAAAGTTTCACCTGCTCAAAACCCTTTAAATAATTTTCAAGCAATGCCATATAGAGACTGTTGCTATGTGTGTATTCCACCGTTTTTCTCGCCATAATTGTTCCTGGAATCTGAGAGAGAACCACGGTAATAAATGAAATTATGACAAAGGACAGCCCAAGCTTCCAGTTGATTACAAAGATAGAAAGCAGACACACCGCAGCAGATAGAATATTGGAAACAATGTCGCATTTTGGCATCAAATAATTGTCTACCACAAGATCAATATCCTTGGAATACAAACTTAGATAATGTCCATTTTTCTCAGCCAAAAATGTTTTTAGCTCCTTTTGATAAAGTGCTTTGTAAAGATTTGTCTTTAAAGAATGTACAATTTTATTGACATAGATAATTTCTGTATAATTATATAAAAACGATACAATCAGCCAGCATGCTGCCATATATATACAAGACAACATCGTTGTCTGAAGAGAATCTGTCGGGTCAATCACCACATCAATCACCTTTCCCAGACAAAAGGAAAACCGCGCCATAAAAATTGCCGCGATAAATCCCAAAATCACTGTTAAAATATAAATTCCCCTGTATCGTTTTTCTGCTACTGCCATAGTATTATTCTCCTTTTCTGTTGTATTCTTCTTATCATAAGAAAAAAAACCACCAATGTAAATAGATTTCCATTAAGTGGTTTTCTTTTGGAGATAAGAGGTTGGTTTTAGAAACTCAAACTGAAAGCTCTTATCCTAAATGTTTTACAACCATTGTATAAACGCTGTCTTGTCTTGTTTGTTATATCCTGCCTGCTCATAAAATTTTAAAGTGCTTTCCTCTTTAGAACCTGTTAACAACATTATTTTATAGCAATTTTCATGCAAGGCAATGTCGCGCGCAAAATTAAGGCAGGCTGTTGCCAATCCTCTTTTTCGATATCTCTTATCGGTAATTACATTTTCAATTAATGCATAGGGACGCTGTCCTCTTGTTAAGTTGGGTATAATAACACATACACAGGAGGATACAATTGCCCCATCTTCCTCTGCAACAATTATGTGATGATTACTGTCCGCAAGAATACTGCTCCAAATATCCAGTATGCGCCTATCCTTTTCGGGAAACGGATTGTCATGAAGCTGCATATACAATGTCATTAGTTGGTCAAAATCATTTTCTGTAATTTCTCTAATCATAATAACTACAAATCCTTTCTATTTAACTCAATTCTTTATATTTTCTCCAACTACACACAATATAGAGTATCGTTACCACAGTCACAAAGAGAAAAATCCCCCACCATATCCACGGAAAACGTACTTGCATAAAGTCCAGCTCGCTCGCTCCATTCATAATAAGCATAAAAGGAACCGTATAATAAAATGGAAAGACATGCCGAAAGAACCGCCCAATCAATACAGGCAATACACAGCACAAAATTTTTCCAATGCGAACAACAGTTTTGTTCAAAGTATCTGGCACCAGACACATCAGCGCAATCCCTGGCAAAAGTAAGATAATTAATTGACTTACCTGAAATATTATACCGCGAAAATTATCTCGTCCTATCACATTTAAGAAAACAGGCAGCACCAATCCCATAGCTGATGCCACAATCGACTGAAATGGACTATTGCAGTGTGCCGAAAAATACAATGACAATGCAGCCGCTTCTATCATTCCAAAAAAGCCTTGCAGCAGATAAAACGACAGATACTTTTGTACACTCCAAGTAGAAGTGTTATGATAGCCATTCCAATCCCATACATAAGCATTTTCCAGCACTTGACTAATAAAACAGTCCAGCCCATCCAGTCCAAAAACACTCCATACAAACAGGAAATCCAAAAGAACAATCACACCAAACACACAGACTGCGATTGTCATTCCTGCGGCAATTTTCGCCGCAATATCCTTCTGCTGTCCTTCTTTTGTGGTAAATAAAATCTGCCGTGTATTATTATAATTTTCTTCTGAATAGATCGGCGACAGGGTAAGAAGAATGAACACCATTCCCAAAACAAGTCCAATTCCCAAAACATCATTAAATACCTCCCAACCATATGTATATTCCAACAACAGCGGTTTTCCTGTTGCCGCACTTGCTTTTCCCAAATCTGTCTCTGCAATTGGATTGGTATGTGTTGCCACTTTATAATCATCATACGCACGAAAATATCCATCTGAAAATCCTTTCATAATAAACTCATTGAGATAATTACGATCTAAAAATCTACCATAATCCTCTTTCACGCCGCTTGGAAATCCATATTTTTCCACAATCGCTGACACCTTTTCATCGGTTAAAACGCCCTTAAATTCCTCTGTAATCTCTCTGTTTTTTTGAACTGCCTGTAACCCCCAATACTCGACTCCATTTATCGTTTCATAATTGTCTACAGCAAGCATATACATAAATAGCAACAGAATAATAAGCGTTGCAGCAGCACTAAACAAAAACATCTTTCTTGAACAAATTTTATATAATTCCATTTTGTACAATCTCATATGCTTCCTCCCTATTCCCAAGCCCCTCTATGACGGCTGCGCTCACACAAATAATAATATAAATATGCATCCTCTAAAACGGGCTCCATAGCCTCCGCATTCTGATGCGGTTTCTCCTGTGACACAATCCGAAGTTCCACTTGCCCATCGCACTCACAGCCTCTAAGATTACTTACTGCATATGTCGCATTCAGCTCGTCAGCTTCCTTCTCGGACACAACGCATTTCCACACACAACCAGTGACAGGTTCCAAAATCTGCGTCTGTGTCCCTGTCTTGATAAATATCCCTTCCTTCATAATCATAATCTGGTCTGCGATATACTCTACATCCGATACAATATGTGTCGAGAGAATAACAATGCGGTCCTTGCCCAAGGCACTAATAATATTTCTAAAACGAACCCGCTCTCGCGGATCAAGTCCTGCTGTTGGCTCATCTAAAATCAATATTTTCGGTTCGTTTAAAAGTGCCTGTGCAATGCCAATCCGCCGCAACATCCCGCCAGAAAATGTCTTTAATTTCTTATTGCGTGCCTCTATCAATCCCACTGTCTCAAGCAAACTGTCAATTCGTTCTCTGGCAGTCTCTGGCTCAATCGCTTTTAATGCCGCGATATAATTTAGAAAGCGCACAGCACTAAAATCTTTGTAGTAGCCAAAATCTTGTGGCAGATACCCTAAAAGGCTCCGATAGGCGCCCCCAAGCTGCTTGATAGGGATTCCATCACATGTTATCTGCCCCTGTGTTGGCTTTAGGATACCGACAATCATACGCATCAGGGTCGTTTTTCCAGCGCCGTTTTCTCCCAAAAGTCCATATACACCATGCTCAAAACTTACCGTCAAATTTTGAACTGCCTTCTTTTCTTGTTTTTTGTCTCTATATACTTTCTCCAATCCTGTCAACATTAATCTGCACATATGATTTCCCCCTTATCCAATACGCGAAAAAATCGTTTGATTTGCACAGCAAAGATACCAATCCCTGCAAGCAATGCGACAATCCAAAAAATCGTCGCTGACGCTTCATATAACATGGGGCTCGAAGCTAATATTCCCCAGAAAAATGTTGAAAAAATACCCACGGCAATCAACAGTAATATATTTCTCCTCCCAATCTCTGTGAGCATCACAGTCATACAGACACATTCTGTAAACACAAAAGGAACAAGAATATAAATACCCGTCACCATAAGATTCTTTTCCAATCTAATATTTGCAAAAACTGTAAAAATCATCAATGCAGCAAAGCTGAGTAAACCGGAATAAGTCATCTGAAATGTGGCGAGCTGACGTACATTAAAGTAACAGACTGCCTCCAACTCCGTCATTCTTGAAAAAAACATACTGCCAACTTCCAAAAAGGATAATGCCCCAAGCACTCCCGAAAAAATCATGCCATATTTTTCCCAAGACTGTACATCAAACCAGTTTGTCCAGACTAGAACTACAATCCCGATACAGACTGCAAGATGCATCCATAATATATTTTTGTCCATATGCCGAATCTGTCCTTTTATAATCTGCCATCGCATGCTAACTCTGTTTTTCTGTTCAAACTCTTGAGCGCTAACACACTCTAGCGTTTTTTGCTTTCTGGACGCATCAATTATAACACCACTGTCATTTTCCACAAATAAATCCCTGATATCATCTGTCTTTTCACGCATAATCTCCTCCTATTTTTTTTCTAATATTGGCGATTCCAAGTCGAAACCGCGACTTTGTTGTTGAGAGAGAACAGCCAGTGATTTTGGCAATCTCATGAAATTTTAATTCATCATAAACCCGCAGTATTACAACCTCTCTCTGTTCCTGCGGTATGCTCTGTAACAATTCCCGCAAGTAAAATTCGCTGTCACAATCAGCAATCGTTTTGATATTATTTAAATGTCCGCCCGCTTCCATGTTTTCTAACATATCAAAAGAAACCGTATTTTCACGCTGTATAGACTGTCTGTGAAAATAATCACAACACAGATTACGTGCAATCATAATCAGATATGCTCTAAGATTTCTAGGACCACTGGAATCCATGTATTTCATATACCGCAAAAATACTTCCTGTGAAATGTCATAGGAATCTGTCGGGTTGCCAGTATAATACCAGCAGAAACGATATATATCCTCATAATATGTTTCGACCGCCGACTGAACACGATCTCGTCTGTTTTTCTGATTAATCATTTGTCACCCCTGCAAGGAAAATTATCTGTATACATTATATAAGACTTATTTTTTTCAAAAAAGGATTAACGACTAAAAATTTTTTCTATATAATCAATTAGAAAGATTGAAACGGGTCTGGACATAAAAAAAGGGTGTACAATACAACACCCTTTTCTTTGTCTGTTATTATAATTTTATTCTTTTATATTATCTAATTCGATCCCATTTTTGCCATCTATTGTAGAATCTCCCCATACAGCCTGTTCCACAGCATCATATCTTGGCACCATAAGCTGCTGTACCAGCATTTTATATGGATTTATCTCATTGCTGAGTACCATCTTTGTGATAACAGGCGAAAATCCACTTACAAGCGCTACGCCAAGTGCATTTTCTCGAATGGGAATTGTCTTCGTTCTGCTGCAAATATTCCAGAACACCAACCTTGGCAAACGATAGCCATGTGAGGCATATTTCTTGGCAAATCTGTCAAACAATTTCTCATCAGGAGACACCCAATTGCCATTGATATTGCTTCTTGTCGCTGTGTCAAATTCCATATCTGACAATATCAACAGATTTTCAGGAAGATCGCGCTGCGGCATATGATACTTCAGTGCAGTATCCAATATCAAATCAAATACCGCCTCTATATTTGTGTTCGCCACCTCATTATAGTGTATCGCAATACACAACTTGTCATATAAAGTCTTTCCTTTTGACAGATCTACAAATTGCGGCGTCTGGCTAAACGTGATATATGTGTCCTTAAACTGCCCTGTACAGTGCTCTGAAAAATAAATTGCAATCGCATCTGCCACTTCCAGACAAGATACATTAGAACTGCCCACCTTCGTCCACATACTTCCAGAACCGTCCGCGATGCAGAGCGTATTTCCCGCTCCCTGCACATAATCCGGCAACGCTTTCCACAATTCCTCTAAGGTATCATCTACAGGCTTTACGTACATCCAACCTGGCTTTTTCTCATAGTCCATATAGGAATGCACAATGTCATGCGGATAGAGCACACCTGCATGAATTGCCTTCTCGCCCTTTTTCACTGCGCCGAGAAAATTTCTGCGACGCTCCTCATCATTGCGCAAAAATGCGACATTATACAATAAATTTGCCCTTGATGGAACTGCCTCATAAGCAATATCAGCCCATTTTTTTGCACTCATTTTCACTTCAACAACATCCAGATAACTTCTGTAAGAAGACAGCATCTTCCGATATTGTCTACTTGTCATGGAAAGCTTTTTTGTCAGCAGACGTGCTAAACGCTTTGTGTTATCCGCAGATGCATTTTCTGACGGCAGCCACTTTGCACACAAACTAATAGATGCACCCTTTTCCATGTTGGCGCCATCTTCCTGAAGCTGTTTATGTATCAGCTCCACTGCCTCCTCTGCGAGCGGAGTGTCAATCAACGCCACCAAAATATCCCATCTTGAATATTCTGGTATTAGCGGCATTAAAGCCTTGGCAAGTTCAGGGCGACTCTTTGCCAATTCCAACAGGATTGATTTAAAGAGTCTGCGCTCTCCAAGACCTTGACGCACATCACCGGCAAAAAACAGCCACCGAATCGCAAGCTTTGGCTCCTCATAATAAGCCTTGATAAATCGGTTTACAATCTCTTGTGACGAGGCATTTCGGAGTGAGGAAACGGCAAAATTTAAGTCAAGCAGTGCCTTCCCTGACGTTCTGTAGCCAACTGCACCATTTTCGGTGACAGACGTATTATATTCATTATTTAACATATTCTTAACATTCTGCATGAATCCCATCTTAATTCCCTCCCTCTAAAAAATTACCAACTTTAAACTGGAGCTGGCAGGACTCGAACCTGCAACCTGTATTCCCCTGAAAGAATATTGCTGTTAAAGCTTTTGTCAAAGCTCCTTTTAATACCGCTCTACCCAATTGAGCAACAGCCCCATAAAAATAATCTGTAAAAATATGCAAGATCGGGGCCATTCGGATTTGAACCGAAAAACGTATGAATATTGCTGCAAGAATCTTTGACAAGATTCCGATACTGTGCCAAAATCTTTAATAAGATTTTGGTGCTCTTCCAGTTGAGCTATGGCCCCGAAAATAGGATATATGCTGTAAAAACAGGGCTAGCCGGACTCGAACCGGCGACACGGGGCTTAGAAGGCCTTTAGAAAGTTGCTGCAAGAGCTTTTGACAAAGCTCCTATTTTCCTGCTCTACCATTCTGAGCTATAGCCCTATAATTTTTGCATCAAACAAGAGTGGTTTGGGAGACTCCTATAGCGGAACCTAAATCCATATGTAAGATTGCTGTGTGTGTCTTTTGCAAGACACAGCTCCAAACCACTCCATACATTTGTTATATCATAATATAAAACAGAAAACAATATACCTGTGGTATAACTTTTATATTTTATCTCCCGTAATATCCTTGTACCCTTCCCCAAATATCTCACTCGCAGAGGACACAATCATAAATGCAGAAGAATCCTCATCTTTTACAATCTCCTCAAGGCGGGGATATACCTGTTTTCTAGTGACAATCATCAGAAGTTCTTTTGGCGCATTTGTATAAGCGCCTCTGGCGGTAATGATTGTCGCTGTGATATCCAGCTCCTCACAAATGCGCTGTTTCACCTGTTCTGGCTTCCCACTGACGATATATATGAGCTTTGCCTCATCAGAACCATATAAAATCTTATCCATCACAATAGAATCTGTAATTACAGCAATACCAGCATAAAAAGCCACTGTTAAATCTTGGAAGACAAACCATGAAGCAAGGATTACCATGCTGTCAAAAATCAAAAATAGAATGTTTGTCTTAATGTGTTTGCGCTTTGTCCGAACCACTTTTATAATAATGTCAATGCCACCCGTTGTCGCACCAGCTTTAAAGACAAGCGCAAGTGCAACGCCAATCATTGCACCACCAATCACAGCCGCAATTAACAAATCCTCCGTCATAGCTCCATAGACAGCAAAAGAGTTGATAAAAATTGTAATCAGCACCAACGCATACATCGTAGAACAAATAAAACGCCACCCAAACTTCCACAATCCAAGCAATACAATTGGAATGTTAAAGAGCATATTCAATGTGCCTGTTGGTATTTTAATAAAGCGATTTACCAAAATGGAAATACCTGTCACCCCTCCAGGCGCAATATTATTTGGATCTAAAAACAAACTGATTGCAGCGGCATAAATCACTGCCGCCACAGTCAGTATCCCATAACTTTTTATTTTCTTTGCTGCCTTTTGGGTCTGTTTTACTACCTCTTCCATAACACCTCTAACTGATTGCAAAAAATTCGTTGCATTAAATATTTGCTCTTACCTGCTTTGGCTGATATCCTTTTTCCTCCAGTGCTTTAATAATCTGATTCTTATGTTCTGTGCCAAACGTTTCAAGCGTAATGCGAAGCTCTACCGCCGCATTTCTGTTAATAGAAACAAACTGATTGTGTTCCAGTTTAATCACATTTCCGTGAAGTGATGCAATCACCTCTGACACTTTTGTTAATTCTCCTGGCTTGTCAGGCAGCAGCACAGAAACTGTAAAAATTCGATCTCTAAAGATTAACCCTTGCTGCACTACAGAGGACATGGTTATGATATCCATATTTCCTCCGCTCAATATTGAGACAATTCGTTTATTTTTTACATCTAGGTGACGCAGCGCAGCGACCGTGAGAAGTCCTGAATTTTCAACAATCATTTTATGATTTTCTACAATATCGAGAAAAGAAACCACAAGATCCTCATCTGGCACTGTGACAATCTCATCTATATTGTCCCTAATATACGGAAAAATATTCTTTCCAGGTGTCTTGACTGCAGTGCCGTCCGCTATTGTATTGACTCCTGGAAGTGTCACTACTTCCCCAGCCTTTAATGATTCCTGCATACAATTCGCACCCGCAGGCTCCACACCAATCACTTTGATTTTCGGATTTAACAGCTTTGCAAGTGTTGATACTCCTGTTGCAAGCCCACCGCCTCCAATTGGAACAAGAATAATGTCCACAAGTGGTAATTCTTTAAAAATTTCCATTGCAATTGTTCCCTGACCAGTCGCCACTGCCAGATCATCAAATGGGTGAATAAATGTATATCCTTTTTCATCTGCGAGCTGATAAGCATACTCGCAGGCTTCGTCATACACATCTCCCTCCAAAATAACCTCCGCACCATATTCTTTTGTGCGGTTTACTTTCATGAGCGGCGTAGAAGTTGGCATCACAATCACTGATTTTACACCATATTTTTTTGCTGCATAGGCCACTCCCTGAGCATGATTGCCTGCTGAAGCTGTGATTAACCCCTTCTCGCGTTCCTCCGGTGAAAGGGTGCTTATCTTATAGTATGCTCCTCTTAGTTTATAGGCTCCGGTAAGCTGCATATTTTCCGGTTTTAAATAAACTTTATTTCCTGTCTGTATACTCAGATACTCGCTGTAAATTAGCTTTGTCTCTGAAGTAACTTTCTTGACAATTTCCGACGCTTCCTCAAATTTTTCCAACGTAAGCATATCTGACATTATTTATTTCCTCCTTATATCTATTGTTATTATTTCCAGAAAAACCATTTTTTCTTTTTAGGCATTTGTGTGTCATCCTCTGTGTCTGTCTCTTCAGCTAGAGATTCCTCCACAAGAGGGGTCTCTTTTTCCTCCTCGGCAGAATAAAGTTCTTCCAATACTTGCTCATCAGAAATCGTTTCCTCTGTCATTGACTCATTCAGAATGATATCCTCCGGTTCCTGTTCCGCTTCTTTTTGCGCTTCCTCGCTCTTAATATCAAACAGCGCATTTACAAATTCGTCCGCGTCAAATTTCTGTAAATCCTCGATTGTCTCTCCAACACCAATATATTTTACAGGTACATTCAACTCTGACTGTATCGCTACTGCAATACCTCCTTTTGCTGTTCCGTCCATCTTGGTTAAAATTACACCGGTAAGTTCCGCAGCTTCCCCAAACTCTCTTGCCTGTGCAAGTGCATTCTGGCCGGTAGTCCCATCCAGCACAATTAGATTTTCTCTGTGCGCATCTGGAAATTCTCTGTCGATAATGCGATTCATTTTCTTTAATTCTTCCATTAGATTCTTTTTGTTGTGAAGTCGCCCTGCTGTATCGCAGATTAATACATCAACCTTTCGCGCTTTTGCAGCACTTACAGCATCATAGATTACTGAAGCTGGATCTGCACCATCTGCACCGCCAATCATATCGACTCCTGCGCGGTGCGCCCACTCCGCAAGCTGCTCTCCCGCGGCAGCGCGAAAGGTATCTGCAGCAGCAATCAAGACTTTTTTCCCCTGTTTCTTTAAAATTCCCGCAAGTTTTCCAACAGAGGTTGTCTTGCCAACACCATTAACACCAATTATAAAAATAATTGACTGTTCTTTTTCAAAATCATACGCAGTCTCTCCCACACACATTTGCTCTTTGATACTCTCGACGAGTAATTCCTTACATTCAGAAGGATGACGCAAATGTTTTTTCTTCACTTCCTCTTTCATACGCTCGATAATGTCATTTGTGGCATTGACACCAATATCTCCCATTATCAAGGTTTCTTCAAGCTCCTCATAAAAATCGTCATCAATCTCAGATGCCCCATAAAATACTGCGTCGATTCCCGCCACAATATTATCTCTTGTCTTGCTCAGTCCTTCTTTTAGACGGCTGAAAAACCCCTTTTTCTCCTCTGCCATAACATTTAGCCCCCATTCTTCCTCTCTTTTTCATCCTGACTCCAACTGTCAACCTCGCTGTCCACAAGATTGACACTCACAAGGGTTGACACCCCTTTTTCCTGCATGGTAATCCCATAGAGCCTGTCAGCCTGCTCCATTGTACCGCGTCTGTGGGTGATAACAATAAATTGCGTGCTTTTTGTAAGTTTGTTCAGATATTTTACAAATCTGCTCACGTTTCCCTCGTCAAGCGCTGCCTCAATTTCATCCAGCAGGCAAAACGGCGATGGTTTTAAGTTCTGTATTGCGAAAAGTAATGCGATTGCAGTAAAAGACTTCTCACCGCCAGAAAGCTGCATCATATTTTGTAGTTTCTTTCCTGGTGGCTGCGCAATAATACGAATCCCCGCTTCCAAAATATCCTCTTCCTCAATCAATTCCAGGGTTCCCTTTCCGCCTCCAAAAAGCTCCTTAAACACCTTATCGAACTCTCGTTTGATTTCTTCAAATTTCTCTGCAAATTGTCTGCGCATTGCAGTATCAAGCTCTTGGATAATTCCTTCCAGCGTCTTCTCTGCCTCAACCAGATCATCATGCTGGCCTTTTAAAAACGTATACCGTTCCATAAGTACCTTATAATCCTCTATCGCATTGACATTGACATCTCCCAGCTTTCTAATCTCATCTTTGATTCCTGCAATTCGCTTCTTCATCTCTGTGATATCCTTCAACGCTTCATTTCGCATAGATACTGCGTTATTTAAAGTGACCTCATATTCACTCCACATATAGTTCATTTGATTCTCTATTGACTCTTCTAATTTTTCTTGTTGAGAGCGAAGTCTATACACTTCTTTGTCCAACGCATTTTTCCGTTCAGATATCTCTTCTCTTGTCTGGAAAAATTTTTTCTGTTTTTGGGATAATTCTTCTTTTATCTTCTGTTTTTCTTTCAGTGAAATTTCAGCATCAGATTGTTCCGTATGCGATACAAGGATTGTTTTGCTGATTTTCTCCATATTCTGCTGCCTATTTTCAATCTCTACCAGACAGCTATCAAGACCAGCTTGTACTTCATCAAGCTCTTTTCTGTTACGTATTTGCTCTCCCTCGATACGGTCTAAATTTGCCTGTTCAAACTCTTGTTTTTGAAGCATCTTTTCATATGCAACATCCCATTCGTTAACCTTTCCTATCTGCTCAGACTCCTCTATCCGATACTTTTCCAGCTCCTCTTGATACACAGCAACCTCTTCTTCCAGCCTTTTTTCTGCCTCCTCCGACGCCTTCAAATCATTTTGTGTTTTCTCTTTATCCGTGTGAATCTCAGCAGTTTTTTGCGCAATCTCCTGCTGTTCTTCCCGCAATGTGCCAAATCCTTGCTCCGCTTCACTTTTTCTCTCCTCAGCGGACACTACATTCATCCTGGCAGTATTCTGCTTGAGAAACAATTCTTGAAGTTCCGCTTTTTTTTCTTCAATAGCTTTTCTAATATGGTTGCGTTCTGTTTTGATATTCTCAATATCAACCATAGTGATATCTAACTTCTCTTTTGCAACATTCAATTTCTGTTCCAATTCCCCTAGCTCTCTTCTGCGCCCTAGAAGATTAGAACTATTTTTAAAAGCTCCGCCACTGATTGCTCCGCCTGGCACAAGCAGCTCGCCTTCCAGAGTTACCATTCTAATACTATAATTATATTTTTTTGCAATCTTAACCGCATTGTCTATCTGATCAATCACCAAAATTCTTCCTAGCATTGTCTTTGCCACATTTTGATACTTAATATCTGTCCGCACAAGTGTATCGGCAAGTCCAATCACTCCATTTTCCTTCAATGCATCTAATACTTTAAACTCCTGCGGTTTTATAACACTGGTAAGTGGAAGAAACGTAGCGCGCCCAAAACGATTCTTTTTTAAAAATTCAATCATTTTCTTGGCAGTCTCCTCGTCTTCCGTGACAATATTTTGAATGCTTCCGCCAAGTGCGATCTCAATTGCAGTCTCGTACTCTTTATCAACCTTTATAATATCCGCGACAACCCCGACAATTCTCTTGTTCTGCTCTCTCTGTTCCATCACCTTTTGAATGCTATTTCCATACCCCTCATAACGCTCTGTAAGATTTGAAATAGTATCGAGCTGAGATTTATAGCGTTGATACATAACTTGATTTTCGCTGATTTCTTTGTCCTTACTGCTTAGACGCTCCCGAAAAGTTGTATTGGACTCCTCCAAAGCACGCAACTGTGCGTTGCCTTCCGCTATTTGGTCATTAATACGCTGAAACTCCTCACGCAGCAGCTTAATCTCTGTATCGCGCTCCACCTCATCACTTCTAGCGCGCAAAAGTCTGGAATTTAACTCTGCCTTTCTGATACGTAACTGTTCCATCATGGTATCAAAACTGCTCATCTTTGATTTAATTGTCGCTCTGTCATTTAATAAGACAATAATTTTATTTTTACCTTCCTCAATCTTTTGATTCAACTCCTCAATTTGAAGCTGAACCTCAGAGAGCTTACACTTTGCATCGTTGCGTTCCCGTGCAAGTTCTGCTGCTTTCTCATCAAGCACTGCCTTGTTTGCCAAAATTTTGGCACGTTCTTTCTCCCTGCCTACAATCTGTTGTTGTATTGCAGTTATTCGCTCTTGAAAATGCTGTTCATTTCCCTGTAATCCCTTGATTTGTTCCTTTAACACATTGATTTCGCCCTCCAATTTGCCGCGCGTGACGCTTGCCTGCGTCAGTGCATTTCTGTTGGACTCAATCTGTTGTTCTAACACCTCAATTTGGGTTTGAACCGCATCATATTCTATTTTAATTTGTTCATACTGCTGCGCAGAATGGTTGTAATCCTCCTGTGCAATGACACTTTTCTTTTCCGCTTCCTCAAGCTGTTCTGTCAACTTTTTATTTTCTAAAAAAAATACATTTACATCCAGCTCTTTGAGTTCCTCTTTTTTTCGGAGATAAATTTTCGCCTTGTCAGACTGTCTTTGAAGCGGCTCCACTTGCTTTTCAAGCTCACTTAAAATATCCGACACACGCACCAGATTGTTTTTCTCATCTTCCAGTTTTTTTTGTGCGGCAGCTTTTCGCTTCTTAAATTTGACAATTCCTGCTGCCTCGTCAAAAAGCTCACGTTTTTCCTCCGGTTTGCCACTTAAGATTTTCTCAATCTGTCCTTGCCCAATAATAGAATATCCCTCTTTGCCAATACCTGTATCATAAAAAAGTTCATTTACATCCTTCAAACGACAGGGAGTTCCATTGATGGAATACTCACTTTCGCCTGAACGATATAAACGTCTCGCCACCGTAACTTCCTGATAATCAATTGCGAGCTTGTGGTCGGCATTGTCAAATGTAATTCCCACATATGCATAGCCAAGCGGTTTTCTAAGTTCTGTGCCAGAAAATATTACATCTTGCATGGACTCCCCGCGCAACTGTTTAATTCGCTGCTCACCAAGCACCCATCGCACAGCATCTGCCACATTACTCTTGCCGGAACCATTTGGTCCCACAATGGCAGTAATTCCCTGATGAAACTGGAACACAATTCTATTTGCAAACGATTTAAATCCCTGAACTTCTATACTCTTTAAATACATTCCTCACCCCACTGTCCGCAATCATTTCTTTCTGCCTTTCATCTTTAGCAGCGCCTCATATGCCGCCTGCTGCTCTGCGGATTTTTTTGTCCTCCCCACACCACAACCAATCAATTGATTATTTAAATATGCCTCAACATGAAACTGTTTATCATGGTCTGGTCCAGTCTCTCCCACTAACTCATACCGCAACTGTGCTGTATTCTTTTTCTGTATCTCCTCCTGCAAAAGCGTTTTGCTATCCAAAAACAAAATCTTATTCTCTAAGTCAGAAAGTACAAAACGATAGATAAATTTTTTTGCATTCTCAATACCACCGTCAAGAAAAATTGCCCCAATCACAGCCTCCATAACATCGGATATAATAGAATCCCTTGTCCTGCCGCCGGTGGCTTCCTCCCCCTTTCCCAACAAAATATAGGAATTTAAACGAATATCCCTTGCACAGTATGCAAGTGCTGGTTCGCATACCATAGAAGCGCGCAACCTTGTCAGTTGTCCCTCCGGCATGTCCACATTTTCATTGTATAAAAATTCACTGGATATCAGTTCAAGCACAGCATCTCCTAAAAATTCTAATCTTTCATAATTTTTTAACTTATTAATCTTTTGCTCGTTGGCAAAAGAGCTGTGCGTCAATGCCTGCTTGAGCAGTGCCTCCTCCTGAAACTGATACCCAATCTTTTCCTGCAGTTCCTGCAGAGCCTTTCTCATATTTTGCATCCTTATTCTTACTCCTACTTTTATCGCATAACCCTAAAAAAGCCCTTTATAAAGGGCTTCTTGCTTTTTCGATCCATTGGACAGCCTCCCGCACAGTTGTTATCTTGTCCAAGCCTTCTGTCGGTATATGCAGTCCTGTCTCCTCCTCCACTCCCAAAAATATCTGATATAAATCCAACGAATCCGCTCCTAAATCTGAAAGAAAAGTCATGTCCATTTTAATCTCCTCTGAGTCCATACCCAAAACGGCTGCCATAACCTTCTTCAAAGCCTCATATTCCATTTTACCAGATCCTTCCCTGTTTATCCTTATCATAACCTTGTAACGAATATTTCCGTCTTATCCTAAACGGATATAAATAATTTCTCTTTTATTTTTTGATTGATTTTCTGCTCCTTAAAGGTCACACACTGAAGAATCGAATTTTTAATTTCAACCGCTTTTGAACTTCCATGTGTTTTGACCACAAGCCCATTCAATCCCAACAATGGTGCTCCGCCATACGTGTCAAGACTAAACGCTTTCAATGTCTCTTTGAGTGCTGGTTTTACTAAGAGCGCACCGATTTTGCTTCTAAGAGAGGTCATCATACCAGCCTTTACTTTCTTAATTAAAGTAGCGCCAACCCCCTCATAAAGTTTTAGAATAATATTCCCTGCAAATGCTTCACACACAATCACATCCGCATAGCCTGTAGGAATATCTCTCGCCTCAATGCTTCCTATAAAATTGATTTCTGGGCAATTCTTTAACAGCGGGAATGTCTCTTTTACAAGCGCATTCCCCTTCTCTTCCTCCGCACCGATATTTACAATCGCTACCTTTGGATTAGAGATTCCCACAACACTTTCCATATACACAGATCCCATCTTGGCAAACTGTACTAAGTGCGAAGGACGTGCATCTACATTCGCCCCACAGTCAATTAAAAGGGAACAGCCTGTCTCCGTTGGAATAAGCGGTGCAAGTGGCGGTCTTTCTATTCCTTTGATTCTTCCTACAATCAATTGCCCACCCACAAGCACTGCACCCGAACTTCCCGCTGAGACAAATGCATCACAGACTCCATCTTTTACTAGATTGAGTGCGACAACAATAGAAGAATCTTTCTTTTTGCGTATCGCCATCACAGGAGGTTCTGCCGTCTCAATCACCTCCGTAGCGTTTACAACTTCAATCTGTTCTGCATTGTACGTATACTGTACAAGCTCCTTTTTAATCACTTCCTGCAAACCCGTTAAATATACCTTGATCTTGCTGTTTTCATTGACAGCTTCCACAACTCCCTTGACAATCTCCAAAGGGGCATTGTCGCCGCCCATAGCATCCACTGCTATCCTGGTCATTTCATCCATTACCATAATCCTCCATATGTATATAAATATACTAAACCTACCATCAAAAATCAAGAAAAAACAACAAGGTGCAAAATCTTAGTTGTTTCATAAGATTTTACACCTTGTTATTTAAAATGGAAACGATTGCATTAATCTACTGCAATAATCTCTTTCTTATTATAAGAGCCGCAAGCCTTGCATACTCTATGAGGCATCATTAAAGCGCCACACTTGCTGCACTTCACCAATGTAGGTGCGCTCATTTTCCAGTTTGCTCTTCTCTTATCTCTTCTTGCTTTTGAAGATTTATTTTTTGGACATATAGACATCGTTACACCTCCTTATTCGCATTAAACAAATCCTTGATCGCTGCCATTCTGGGGTCCGGCACAAAATCATCACATCCGCACACACCATCATTCAGATTTTTGCCACAAACTTTGCAAATTCCTTTGCAATCCTCTTTGCATAAAATCTTCATCGGCCAGTTCAATAACAATTCATTATTGATTAGTTCATCCACATTTAAGTGATATCCTTCCACAAGTTCCAATGAGTCCTCATCTTCTAAATCATCACCTGTATAATCCGGTGATACCACAACGCTGTCAAAGGATAAATCAAATGTATAATCAACATCTCTCAAACACCTATCACAGGGAAGCACAAACACCAATTTTGCGGTTCCTTGAACCAGTGCTTTTGATTGTCCTATATTAGAAAGCTTTAGTACAACAGGACTTTTCTCCCGAATGGGAAATGTTCCTGACAGACTAGAAAACGTATCTGCCTCATACGAAACAGTCAACTCTTGCACTTGTCCTTCATTTGTAAATACATCTGTCAAATTCACTAACATAGCAGACTCCTATCCACACATTCATTTATTATACAGAACCATTCTAGGTTTGTCAACCGTATTTTGGAAAACTTTACACGACTTAACAATCCTGTTTTTCTAATAACAATTCACCATTTTCTTATCTTCCTCGGAATCACCCGCTGAGACTGTCTCATTCAAAGAGATTCCCAGCCAACCACACAACATCTTTGCCCCACTAGCTTTGTCTGCGGCATCAGAGACAATCTGCAAACAGTTCTCCTCTATAAAATATCGTATGCCCTCGTCACCAAAAGAAATACAATTCATTAACTTTTCGACATCCTGTGCATCCCAAAATCTGTGAAGCGGGCGCAGCAGTGTGACTTTATACAGTTTGTTATGCTCCCGATAAACCAATACCCGAAATCCAAACTTTCGCTGTAAAGAAAAAATTTCTGTAAGCCATTCCGCCCTCAACACGCAAACATATTCTTGTTTTTGATGGAACACTACATGCGCGCCTCCTGCAAAAATACCACCCGCAAACAAATGACGAATCTTGCGGCAGCGCTCCATTGCTTTTTTATAAGGTAGTGTTGTAGCAAAAAACAATGGTATTTTCTCTCTTGCAAGCGCCTCCAATCCCGCCATAATACCTGCTGGAACATTTGTGGTTTCTTTATTTGGCAGCAGCGTTCCTTCAATGTCCAGAAAAACTACTTTTGGGCGGCGCGGAACCCGAAACAGCGGATAGGGACCAAACAGAATTTGATTCATAAAATCTTCCCGCCCTCCATATGCAAGATAACAGGAACACTGCTTTCGACTGCACTCTGGATTCGGAAACGCTTCCAGCGCTTCCAAACACTTCCCAGTACTTAAAGTCGCACTAATATTACAGGTGCGCATTTTTCCGCTGGCTTCCACAAACAAACGCCCTTGACAAAGCGCTGCATTCGCAGAAACAGGCACTAATTCCCGCTCAAAATAAGGGTCAATCTCCACAAAAGCCGCACGTTCCTTCTGTGTATAAGAACGTCCTAAACCATCCATCTTGTTCACCCAGAGATAAATACCTTGTCCACTCTCATCTGATGACTGCAACTCCTGTTTTAACGCCCGCAGTAGATTTAGATTCTCCGGCACACCAACACTTCCCGCACAAATCTGAACACCTTTCTTCGCAAGAATTTTGCATTTTGCAGAAAATTCTGATACAGATGTCATTTCTGGGTGAAATGTTGCCCAAAGTCTTAATTTCTCTAGCACACCACCTAAATTTTCAAAGCAATCCAAAAAATCAGATATAGAAAAGCTTAAGTTCGTCTGTATTCCCACTGCCTCTAATTCTGCGTGTGCGCTAAGATACGCCAGCCCTTCCCAATACCAAGAATGAATCATTGCCTCACCATAAGGTACTACCATCAGCGCACCAATATGCAATGTCTTTGCCTTTTTTTGTACACTTTCAACAAAGGAAAACCACTGTATTCTGTCCTTCTCAAGCGCACGCTCTGACATAGAATGCTTTGAAAATGGACAATAAGAACACCGATAATTGCAACTTTTAAGACTTCCTCGATACAAAATCATGTGTTTGTCCATGTATGGCCTCCCATTCGCACATTGCTCTACTTACTTCTGTGGAAATCAGCTTTGGTCCGAGATAATCAGAAAGCCCCAGTCCTACATCGGTCAAAGTAACGTACATCTGCTCCCCAAAATCCCCCTGTTTTTCTGCTCTCTGTAACTCTACAAATCCTTGTTCCATCCACTCAAACAACACTGGAAACTCTTCCAACACATCTTTTCCAAATAATTTTTGATATCGATTTTTATCCAATCCAGGACGAATCAATAAATGCCGTATTAAATATCGCCTCTTTTGCTCCTCCTCAGAGAGTAAAATTCCATGTGTAATTTCCATAAAATCTTTTGTGCACATATAATCTCTCAGACGATCAATGCACGCACTTCTAGTAATCGCATAAGGACTACAAAAGTGAAGATTTCCAAGATAACTTCTACCACCGCATCCCAATCCGATAGACGTTCCAAAACCACACTCCGAAAAAACGCGCGCGGTTTTCTGACGCACAAACCGTCGCATAGAGTCCTGCCGATACCCTTCTGCACAAAGAAAAGCACGCGCCGCCTGGTATTGTGCAAAAGCAGCTTCCGGCTCCAAAACCACGCCTTCGCGCTCCATACGTGCTCCATGCTTCACATATAACGGATACAAAAAAATTTCCTCCGGCTCAAACCGCAAGGCTTCTTTTAATGAATCTAGCAGGCTTATCTCAGTCTGCCCTGGAATCCCATAAATAAAATCTACATTAACACAGGGAAAATCACAAGTTTTTATCAGTTCTAGCGCCTTTTTTGCCTTCTGTGCCGTGTGCTGCCTTTTTAGTGTGGAGAGTTCCCTGTCAGAAAAACTCTGAATCCCCATACTGACGCGCGACACCCCAACCTGCTTTAAGATTGCAAGCTTTTCTAAGGTCGTCTGATTGGGTGCTGTCTCCACAACCAATTCCCGCTTCTGTGAAAAACGAAAATGCCGCTCCAATATATCGAACATTTGTTCAAGTTGTCTTTCTGTCAACAATAGCGGCGTTCCACCACCAATTACCAATTCAGAAAACTCCGCATGAACGGATTCCAGAACTGTTTGATACTGTTCACTCTGACGCTCAATTGTATCAAGATATCTGTCAATTTCGTCCTGTCCCATACCAGTCACAGAAAATAAATTGCAATACCCACACTTTGACTGACAAAAAGGAATATGAAGGTATAAAACATGCCCTTTTCCTGCCAACGCAGAAGCATAATCACAAAAATGAACCCCCGTCAGCGGGCGGTATGCAGTCTTGTGCGGATAACTGTACATATATTGAATATAGGGATTCATTTTTTACACCCTTCTTTCACAAAACGGTCAAGCAGACATATCCTATAAAAGATATGTCTGCTTAACCCATGAATCACTCAAATAAAAAAGTGCTTATATGGAATCGTATTCACAACGGGATGATTAACCCCATGAAACTGACAGCCATCCTCCCCATAACAAGTTCCATGATCGGAACAGCAAATTACAAATGTGCTCCCCCGCAGCTTTTTCCATTCTGTAAATAACCTGCCCAACTCGCCATCCACATATCGAAGCGCCGCCGCATGACTCTGAACACTATCACCAGAAGCGCCCTCAAGATAAAAATAATTTGGATAGTGAATTGCATCCACATTTAAATACAGAAAAATATGCTGTTCTGGCTCTACCTCTGCAACTTTTTTCAGTATAAAATCTACTTGATTTTTTGTGCTGTCCTTCACTGGACACCCAAAAGACGGATTCCAATAACTCTTCTGAAAATAAGAGGGAAACACTTTTCCTAAATCCGAACGCTTGTCAAAGAACGCTACGCCACCTACACACCATGTTTCATACCCATCCTTTTCAAGTCCCTCCATAATTGTACTTCCAGAAAAGCTATAGGCTCCCTCCGGTGTTTTGTTGCCAAGCCCAATCGCTTTTGGGAAAAATAACAACTCTCTGTCTGTCACATTTTTTGCCTCAAACGGACAGGGCAGAAATCCAGCAAACATAGCATGGTGCGAAGGATAAGTAAAATTTCCTGGCGCCTGTCGCTTCTGCCACAATCCATATTGATTTAGCACAGGTGTTCCGCCGAAAGCCTCCTCCTGCACCGCCACATCATAGCGCAGTGTGTCCAAACACACAAACAAAATATCGGAAGTTCCCACCACCTGCATCATATCCACCGAAGGTTTTCGCTTTTTTCTGGTGGATGCAAACAGACGATATGGAACTTCTTGTGCCGTTGAGCCGGCTGTATCTTCACTCATTTTTACTCCTCAATTCCTTTCAACCATTTCTTCATTATCTGTGCTTGATGACGATAAATTTTATTTTCCTGATAAATATCCTGATAAATTAAATCGCCTTGCCCATTCATCTCAATAATTCTTGGCCGCATACTTCCTTTTTCTAATAAAATATCAATGCCTGCGCTCCGAAGACTAGGATAGAGTGCCATACTCTCCCTACATATCTGTTCTATTTCTTCAAGCGTATGTTGAGGCAATCCCAGCATGGCAATCTCTACGGGGTGATTATTTAAATGAAGGTTGGTAATAGGACCTTTTGAGAGTCTTGCCAACAGAAAATCTAATTGCCCTTCCTGCATCACAGCTCGCAAATCATAAGAATACCCTTGATATTCGGACTTGGCATACCACCGCTCCACAATACAGTCCAGCTCCAAAATATGACGCAACAAAGGAATAATTTCCTCTTTACTGGTAAAACGTCGCAGACATTTCGTATTCACTAGCGTGGAATCTGCCTGTAACAAAGCACAAGTATAAAGTACCATCTGCCCTGTCCGCGACTGCCAACGCAGCGCGGATACACCTGCTGCACCAGAACCTTTTATTGGTTTAATAAACACTTGATGAACTTCCTGCCTGCGCATCTCCTCAAAAAGCAACTCTACGGTGTATTCTTCACTGTTTGGGCAAACTGACATCTGCAACATTTCTGTCATGTGCACTCCCGCCTGTTGTAACCTAGATTTGCACGCCCTCTTATCTAACAGTCCAATTATTACAGACGGTTTATTGAAAAACGTAATCTTCCGAGTCTGAGCCAATTGTTCCAATTTTTTAAGTTCTTGTACATACCCATCTATCAGCCTGTTTAACTCCTCAAGAGAGCAGCTAGACCACAAAGGCGGGTCAATTTTTATCAAAAGTGCTTCTGCGTCAGGCAGATAATGCTGTTCTGTCCATCTTTTCCACTCCACAAATGTTATAGGCAGTCCTTCCTGTTCCGCTGCTTTTTTTAAATAAATTGTTCTTTTCGTATCAGGGCTACCCAATATCACAATCTGTCTCATTCTGTCAGCACAGGATACATATAAACTTCACCATTATACTTTTCAACTTCATTTTGTTCAGAAACATCCACTTCAATAGAAAGCGCCTCTAATTTCTTGATCATTTCATCAGAAAAAAAGTTATGATGCAAATCCAACTTTTCGATGTTCGGATAATCAGAGATTTTTTCTAAGATCAACGCGCCACTCTTATCTGATATTGTACCATTTGATAAATCCAGTGTGCTAATCTGTCCCATAAATTTGCTGTTTAAAACAACCTCTGTCAACTCATCTTGTATCTCACTGTCTGTAATACCAAGATACGTCAGTTCTGGAAAATCCGCCTGCTCCAAAAGTTCCTTAATGGTATCTGCATCCCCATCAAAACCATAATCTTCAACACCAATAAAGAGAACCAATTTTTTTAACTTTGGAAATTTTGCTTTCTGAATAGACTTTATAACATATTCCGGCAATCCTCCACAGATAATTGTCAGTGCTTCCAGCTCCTCATGGCAGATATTATCTCCTAAGACCAAATCCATACTGCCCTTGATAGTCAATTCTTTTAACTGCGGCATTGCAGCCCAAATCTTACTGTAATCTCCCTGAATAATCCATGACACTTCACAGGACTCATAATCCATATTTCCAATAAACAATTTCTGAATATGCGAAAACTTATCTGCATTTGCCACAATATCATCAATAATTGGCTGACAACCATCCTCCCAGGAATCTCCCCAATCACCAATCACCAACTCATCTAAGTTGGGAAATTGTGTTGTTTCCATAATCTCCTGAATCATGCCTTCGGCACTGCCATCGTCATAATCATAAAAATACGTATTTTTTTTAACGTTAATGTGATCCTCTTCTAACAATTCAAACCGCAATAGTACCCCTCCTTTTCATTGATAATAGTTCCTCGAAATCTTTCTGTATTCGCACAAAAAGTTATTCAAAATACCAAAGTCCTAATTTTCTAATTCTCATTGTGCGAAAAAATTTCAATGACTATAAAATTTAACGTTACTTACATAACTCTATAATACTACATTCACTATAAATAAGCAATCATCTTCCTATCATTTTTCATTTTCGTTGTAACAATTCGTTACTTTTCATGCCCACGCCAAAGTAGTGGGAATCATGCGCCAAAATGCCTGCCTTATGGCATTTTGTGTGCAAAATTGTTGCTGTTTACGCCTTTAGAGAACAAAATTATGCAAAAATCTTGCGAGGCGTGAACTAGAGTGTTCAGGATCATCGAACATGATAGCATCATCATAAAAAACTGTTGCCACCTCTTCAAAATCAATTCCATGTGATCCGAATACAACCTTCTCTGGTGCATTTTCATTTACATAATAGTTCCAAAACAGCATTTTATATGATTCTTGTGGGGTGAGTTCTATCTTCCATTTTGAGTTTGTTGTTACATACCCTAATTCTCTAGCATCACCCTCGAAATTTTCATCTACTAAAAATACCGCAAATATAAAACGCTTGTCGTCTGTATCATATAGATTTCGTGTAGTTAGTATTGCCAAGCTGTTAGGTTGCACTTTTAAAAGTCTCATCGATCTTCCTTTGTTTATACCTGTTTGAATGCACCCTGCGCTCGCCTTCCAATCTCTAAGCATAGCACTTTTATAGCAAATGAATTTACTACCTTGCACATTAGCAATCAAATCTTGTCTAGTTATTTTACCTTCTAAGTATTGTCTGCAAAGACAGTTTTCATCTGAACAACATACATGATGCGCCTTTTCTATATTGTAACTGATAACTGCATCTGAACATACTCCATTAAAGCCTATACTCTGTTGTGTTGCTCCACCATCACAATAATTGCACTTAAACGCTATGTTTGAACGTTCAACTTTTTTAACTTTACATTTTGATTTTAAAGGTATGCTCGTAACAGATGCTATATTGGGAATTGTTCTTTGTTTCTCTACTTGCTGTCATTTTTCTTCTATATCATGCTGTGCTTGCGATTGAAATTCAGTATCTTGCGCTACTAAAAATTGTTTAAATGCATCTGGATATGAAAATTTCTTAACAATATCACTGAATTGCACAAATATGATATGTTTTTTTATTGCTACAACCGTTCCAATTCCAAATATCTTGTGCTGCACTTCTTTCCCTATAATATTATCCACCTCTAATGTATCGGAAGCATAAATTAAACATTAACACGACTTTGTTAAAGTTGATATGCCTATCAGTACTTGTCTGGTGAAATTGCTAAAGTTTTACTACCTGCACAAAAAGTTCAATGGGAGACTTCCAATTAGAAAGCTACTCCGTAGCTCGGAGTAGCTTTTGATAATTATTCTTAATCAGCAGTCCATCTAGATTCAAAGTTCTGCTTTTCCAATTTGCAACAGGCGTGTATCCTTGACCCCAGATTAGATTCATCGTCCTCCATAGCATCTAATCTGACACGGAGTGCTTCTGTTAAAGAGATAATTGATGCTTTAGATTTTATCCAGTTTTGAGGACTAAATACCTTGTTATCTGCTACATATTTACTGTTAGCATTTTTAAAAGCTCGATTTAATGTTTTTCCGGTAATATTGATAAGAATGTCCATCATATTATGTGATTTCATTTGCTCCAATACTTTGCTTGGACTAGGAACCATCTCACTCATGTTGCTAACTTCTGCAAACAAAACTGATATTGCATATAAATGGTGATACGGAGCATATGACTTCATTGCCAATAGACTTTCGTTTAAACCTATGGGATTCTCAGGTATCCACTTGCTCATGACTGCCCTATGCATCTCAAACAAAGCCTGCACATCTTCTGCAGGATAGTCTTTTTTAAATAGTTGGTTAAAATAAATATCAAATATTTTTGTTTCACTGTAAGAAAGAATAGGCCTTTGCGATTGCCATGCGATTAGTTCTTTGCCTAAATCTGTTAGTTGAATAATGTGATCAGTGTCATATTTTGTTGTGTCCACCAATTCACCACGCTTGGTAATCATATATCCCATCGGATACGCTTGTTCGTAATTCTTCTTTATACTTAATACAATTTTGTCATTACTCCTCAAATCTCTAGCTTTTACAGCACTTTGTGAGTTTGTTGAATTTGTAATCTTATCTGCCTTTTCACTGTCAGTCATTTCATAAAATTTAAATAAAATGTATCCATAAGATTTTTTGGCTGCTTCCCCACAGTTAAATATTGTACTGAGACTTTGACATCCATTCACAATATTTAAATCCCTAATCATTGCAATTCCATTCACAATTTCGATTTTCGAACATATTGCAGTTATTCCGTTATGATAGAAGAAAAAATCGCCGGATTCTTTCTTAATAGTTTTTGCTATTCCTTTATTAACTTTATTACTACTGCCTAAAGATTGCCTCACATTTTTCCTAAATAATCGTCCATCTTTAATCCCAGGGATACTAACACAATCTTTTAAAGGAATTGCGGCTAAAACCGCTCTAGTACCATTTATTTCTAGCTCTATATATTTACCATCTTCAAGTTCAAAGCTGAAATTGACATAATTATTTGTTTTGTTTAGTGCTTCATCGTATTTAAACTTTAGTGTTTCTAAATCTACTACAACAAAATTTGCGTTTAATTCATCACTATCAGACAGTTTTTTACTAAACACTTCAGCATCAGCGTGTGCCTGCTCACTAAGAGTTGCTGTTGTTACCAATTCGAAACAGACTTCATAACCATCGTCCAGTGCGTTAGAAATTTCGTTTATCTTCACTTTTAGTTTCTGGTTCGCTTGTTCCTGCAATTGATTCAAATCTTGTATTAGCGTCCATGAAGATAAAACTTCTCGCACTGGTTCTGCATCAACATATTCGCTGGACAAAAACTTTCCCTGTATAATATAGATGGTGGAATCTTGGTTATTTATATAAACTGCGTCTATCTGCTTATCATTTGCCCCATCTGTAATACAATCTTTTGCTTCAATAATGTCCAATCCATGGATATTCCTCAAATACCATGCAACAAACCGTTGTCCGTCATTTGCATATGTTTGTTGATAGTAAGTTTGTTGTATATCATGGGAAATTTTAGAGTACATAATCTTCCCCTCCGCAAACTATATCTAAATTTGTTATATAATACCATACTCTGTTGTATTTTACAAGGTGCAACTAATTATTATTGGGACTATAAATTAAACTATTGTTACAATTCACACTCATGCGAGATTCCGTATTGATTTATGATGATTTGGTGTAAATTGCAACAATTGATGCACACAAAATGCCACAAGGCAGGCATTTTAGCAATGGCTCCGACACCATACAGCAAGTGCATGGTGCGAGTGTGAAAAGTAACAACAAAACTTCCTAAGCAATTATACAATATGAACTGTACTGAATAGAAAATGTTAACGTTAGTCAGTATAATTATACCTACATCAACTTTTAAATGACACTGATAAAAAGGTACTGATAAAATATTTGAGAAAAAACTTTATCAGCACCTCTATTTTATTAATAGCTATCTTACATCTACATGAACCCAACCATCCCCCTGGATAATGATTTTTATGTATTAGCCAGTTTATCAAAATAGTTACAGCCTACAAAATCATCATTACAACGGATTTCATTGATATCTCCAAAGAAATTATTGGTTCTCCTGATAAGCTCAAATGCCTGCTCCTCTGTTACCGGCTTTCCACGCATTCTGAGAGTGTATATCCCCATAATCTGGAGCCATTAGTGTTTCGATTTCAGACTATAAAAAAGACGGCTCTTATTTTTAGAATAAAAACCGTCTTTTTCATCTGTTATTTTTCAGTTATCTTTTTCAAGAATGCCCTAAAATCAAGGCTTTCAGCCCTCCTGATTTAAGCGGCTTAAGCGGATAGCCTGGTCGGCTGCTGTAGGCATATACCGTTATCCTTCAGGCTGTCAGCATATGTAAACATCTTCCTGTAGTTTTTATTGTGCTGCACAGAAATGCTAACATTTTTCTCTCCAGTGCTCCTACTTTATTCCCAATGTATCTGTAACTGTTTTTTATTCTTTGCACAATCTGACAGATATAGATTAATCAGCGTCTGATATGGTATGCCTGATTCATCACTCTGTTCCTTAAAAAACTCCACTGTGTCAGTATCAATATTTATCGTAATCTGCTTTTTCATCCGTTTGGCATAAGGATTTTTTCTGGGGTTCAAATTTTCAATATCATATTCATCTCTCATTAATTCCACCCACCTCCTGCATATCTGTTATATACCCTTGTTTCATTTTTGGTCGCTCTTCTCGCAGAAATGATTCTGATCATATTATCATCATCACGATAACAATGACTAACAATGCACAAATTCTCATATTTGGTAATACCAAGTATTAAGAAACGCTCTTCCTCCATAGAGTGTTCAGGATCATCGAACATGATAGCATCATCATCATAAAAAACTGTTGCCGCTTCCTCAAAATCAATTCCATGCTTAACCTTGTTAATTTGGTTTTTGGTTTCATCCCATTCAAAATTAATATATTCCATAATTATATTATAATTATAAGATAACTATATGTCAATCTCCAAAAATTGATTCCTATTTTCTCAAACTGCTATTCTGTGTCCTCCAAATGATAAGGTTCGTTTATTCAGACAGTTTTCAAGTTCTTTTGCCCTTATCAAATATGCTAAAAAGAATTGGAAATCCAATTCTTTCACTGTTACTGCTATTCAATATTTATCCCTGAAAAATCAATTTCAAAATCTTCATATATTCCAGCCTTTACCTTATCTGAAAAAGAATATTCTTCAAATGTATCGTGCTCAAAATTATAAACTATTATCAGTTGCTTCTTCAGGTCAACAATCCAATACTCCCTAACGCCTGCCGTCCTGTATTTAAATAACTTCTTATTATAATCCATCGCTCGACTGGAAGGTGACACGACCTCAATTATCCAATCCGGCGCGCCCTTACAGCCTTCGTCTGTAAGTTTATCTTTGTCGCAGATTACAGAAATATCAGGCTCTACATAAATATCATGATCAACATTTAAGAATACTGCAAATGGCGATGGACATGCTTCACAATCTCCGCCGTTTCTTTGACAGAGAATGGAATAGAACGGAGCGGAATACCCCTGTGACAACACACAAGCCAGTGTGTGCGATTTTACAAGAAAAGTGGATATGAGCTATCCCTGCGACAATTCACCACAGTGTCGGGGAAAATGCCGCAGAGATATTAAAACCAATAAAAGCATCTGCCACCTATATAACTGGCAAATGCTCCTATCTCTTACAAAGACCATCCAGATATGCATTTAGTAACTCTTTGTCCTTTACCGACAATACACGATACGAATTGATAATGTCCTGCTCCGCGTCCGACAGACCTTCAATCCTGATCGGGTTCTCATCATACTCAAAAAACGCACTCAGGCTGATACCAAAACCTTTGCAGATTCTGTCAAGAGTCGGTATTGATGGAACTGTCTTTCGGTTAAAAATATTACTAAGGCTCCCATATGGAATATCCGCCTCCTTTGCAAGCCTGTACAAGCTCCAGTGCTTATACTCCAAAAAGTACCTTATCCTGCTGATTACTTCATCTTCTACCACTTATGTCTCTCCTTCCTTATATTTTAATATTGTAATTTAATTGAGTTACAAGCAACAGTCTACAATCTGAACTGTATTTTGCAAATATATGTCAACTGAATTATAATATTATGAGGGATAAATCAAAAAATAAATACCCCTGAGTGATACAGCATCAGTGTAGAGCGATGAAATAAAATCAAAAAGAGGTATGCCTTAACCTGGCTACCCCTTTTGCTAAATACCAATATAATCCTAACTTATCACTGCCCAATCAGACATTCTTTCCCCTTAAAAGCAAAACCATACTTTCTGATATTCTCTGGAGCAAAACCATCTGCAACCAGTTTTGCCTCATACAGTTTTTCTTCAATCTGATTCAGGGCGTTTGCAACTGTCTGAGCAAGGTCTTTTTCTTTCATGGGCTTATGCACCTTAAACTCTATGATATAGGCACAGTCCTTCTCTCTATCTTTTGGAATAAGCATGATATCATAACGCCCAAAGCCGCTCTCCCTGTTTGATGTGATCTCAAACCTTCCGTCAAGCTCCACCATCAGCCCCAATACAAAGCCATGATAAAATCGTTCCGGCGTATCATCATCGGACGCATTTTTAGCAATATCAAAACTTGAAAAACTGTGCAGTGCAATCTTATTCATAAACTCATTCATCGCATCCACATCATTGATCAGTAATGCCTTAATAAAATTATTGTATGCTGTCTCTGTGTTTCCTCCAAACCAGCCCTTCACCATATCTTCAAACATACTTGCCACTTCCATGTTTGTGAGTGACAGCGTATATACCTTCTTTTTACGCTCACCAACACGCTCAAGATTCACGACCTTTAAGTACCCCGTTGCAAGCAGTAAGCTCCAGACTGCGCCTGTACTTCCGTCCAACTGGTTAAACACAATCTGCTCGTTTAATTCTGTAGTCAGTGTCCTGCCTGCAAGCAGATCCTCCATTGCACTCTTGACTGCTGTATTTCCCTGCCGTATTAAAGAATTTACAAGCCCATTTCCGCTTGTATCTGCCCAATAGGTATCATATTCTCCATCGTTATCAATAAATGACGCAATTGACCAGGGATTGTAAATATCCGAATAAGAGCCAAACGTAAAGCCGTCATACCATGCCTTTACACCCTGTTTTTCCTCACCAAGCCCCGTTTCATCAAGTGCCTTGAACACTTCTTCCTCTGTAAACCCAAATGCTGTGGCATACTGACTGGAAGTCGTGGTTATCACTTTCAGATTATTCAGGTCTGAAAAGATGCTCTCCTTGGAAATTCTTGTAATGCCTGTAATCAAACCGCGGCAAAGGTAAGGGTTTGTCTTGAATGTACTGTTAAAAAAGCCCCTGAAAAATTCAACCGCCTCATTCCAATACCCCGCAAGCCATGCCTCCTGCATCGGCGTATCATACTCATCAAGAATAATGATAACATCTTTGTTATAATATCGCCGCATGAAATTCGCCATCGAGTGGACTGCGCCCGATGCTACCGCCCCTTTCATTTGGGGAGATACGCTTTCGTAATAATCCCTCTCCTTTTTACTTAATAAATTTCCCTCAAGCAGATAATTGTTCTGTTCATACAATTCAGCAATGACCTTAGAGATTTTATACTCCATGTCCTCATATTTTGTCGCCTTAATATTGGCAAAACTGAGAAAAATCACAGGATATGTGCCTTGCAACTGTCTGTATCTTTCCTCACTCCAAATGGAAAGCCCCTCAAATAAATCTCCTCTGTCTTTGTACTGACAGGAGAAAAAACACTCAAGCATACTCATGTTGAGCGTCTTGCCAAACCTGCGTGGACGTGTAATCAACATAACATCTGTACCACTATCCCACCACTCCCTGATAAAATCTGTCTTATCAATATAAAAAGCATTCTGTTCCCTTATTCTGTCAAAACGCTGTACCCCTATATTCACCAAAACTTTACCTTCCATAATTACACCCCCCAATAAGCAAACTTAACCTATTAACAGTATACACGACATACCCCTTTTTCACAATAGAAAAGTACCAATAAGCGCAAACGCACGTATGCCCCTGTGTGCGATTTTCCGACAGAGGTGGAACAAGTAACCACCCGAACAGGAAAAGGGGCTGTGTGCGCCGCGTGTGAAGCCGTAGGGCAAGGCGTGGCAGAAGTACCCCTATGGAAACGAAAAAAGGGCTTATAAAAAACCCTTTTTTCACCAATTTATTCACTCAGGAACAAGTCTACACTGTTTGTTGCGTGATTCTCTGAAACATTTGTGTAAGGAATCTCCTAATTTGGCATCTTCTATAGTCTATTCCACGAAATCTTCAAGTGTTCGGAAAGTATATCCCATTTCCTCCCATCTCGTCAACAGTTCGTCAAGAATCTCACTGTTTGTCTTAGAAGTACTATGCAAAAGAACGATGGCTCCTGAATGAATCCGTCCGACAAGCTTTTTAAAGGCTTCCTCCTTTGTCGGCTGTTTATCCTGATACCAGTCCACGTAGGCAAGACTCCAGAAAAAAGTGTGGTAACCCATCTTCTTTGCCATTGCCAAATTATTTGTATTGTATATTCCCCGTGGGGGACGATAGAAATGAGCAAGCTCTATGCCAGTGATTTCCTTGAATTTGTCTTCAACATCACGCATCTCTTTTTCAAAAGATTCTTTGGAGGAGATCGATGACATATGCAGATTGTGATATGTGTGGTTTCCTACAAAATGCCCATCTTCAACCATCTGTTTGACAAGTTCGGGCGCAGATTCCAGATAATTTCCTGTCACGAAAAAAGTAGCCGAAACATTGTGCTTATTTAATGCATCTAATATTAGTTGTGTGTTTCCGTTTTCGTATTCTGTATCAAAGGTTAGGTAAATCACTTTTTCTGCATCGCTACCTACATAATAAGCATCATACTTTCTCAATTCATCTACAGAAACATTTCCTGTAGGCTGTGCTCCCTCCTGCCCAAAGCCAAGTCCCCAGTTTTCAGAGGACATGCCCATGCTGTCAGAAGCCGCTGACTTGTCTTTGACACAGATGACTCCTCTACCTACTATAACCAAAAGAACAACTCCCACAACAGCCCCAATTATCTTCCAGTATGTTTTTTTCTCTTTATTCCTGCCTACTTTTTGCTTTCCTGCAGTCTCTTTAACTATCTTTGTTCCACATTTCGGACAAAATTGCATCCCTTCTTCTATTTTTGCACCACAACTTATACAAAACATTTATGTTAATCTCCTTTTGTACATTACCAATAAATCCTGTCTATAATTTTATACTATGCACTGAACAGACACCCAAGCCTTCTTCATATATACTTCCACAACTTGAACAAACATATTGTGTCACTCATCTAACACAGTAATAATAATATTTTCTGGCGCAATACCTGTTTTCCTCTGTACAATATCTATAACTTGCGCTGTTTGCGCCTCTGTCAGACTTGCTGTTTCTATCATAACATCTACGCAATCACCGCTTATACTAACCACTGTGTTTGTGAATCCTTTTGCCTCCAAAAGCATTTGAGCATCAGACTCCTTCTGAGCTGTTTCAGTGAGCACTATCATACTATTCACAGCTTCTCTTTTTGCCTCTTCTGTCAATTCATCATTCTGAATAATCTCCATAAGTGCTTCCTTATTCTGCGCTCTCATCTGCTCCTTTAACAGCTTTGCATCCGCTAAGGTTGACACACCGGAAGCGCTGGTAAACACTGCCTCATCGGTGTTTGACGCAAGGGTTCCGTCCGCCGCATCATCCGACACCTGTAGTTCGGTCCCCGCAGCAGTCAGTGCGCTGTCTGGCGTGGTGTCCATGCCGCTGTTTAAATAATTTTCTGTAATCATTGTGTCGTCGGAGTCCAGACTCGCGATGTCTGTGTCAGCTCCTGCTGCAGACGCATAATCTTTGATGGTTCCATCGGTATCTTCCCTAAGCGATATGGCATACATATCTTCGTCAGAGATTCTATAAGCAAGTTCGTTGCCGTTTTTGTCCACAGAGATAAAATCCTCTTCTCCAATCTTGGTACCAATAAACATCAGAGAACATGCAACTACTATAACTATTACTGCTATCCCTGCTATCATCTTAATTTTCATTGAATTGTGTGTATGGAATACCCCTGAATTGCTTGCAACACTCTGACTGCCTGTATTATTTGTAACCAGTTTTTCGCCACAATTCGTACAGAATGCATTATTATCCTCATTTTCCGCACCACATTTTGTACAAAACACTTTTCTTTACCTCCTCATACTTTTTCATAACATAAAAGTATCTCTAAGTCCTTAAAGACCTGAACTTAAAGATACTCTCTTTTATTTCCAGGAATTACCAAAAACTGTATTCCTAATATGTCGTATATGTAACAATATACTTATCTTCTAGTAACTGATTCAAAGCGTCTGCAAAAGACCTTATTTCCAAATCGTTAATGGTTCTGTAATAGTCCTCCGGTCTGCTAAAACCAAAATTCAGATAAAAGCTATCTTCTTCAATCAGATAATCATTTTCATTGATATCAGGAGCGCAACCATAATTCTTTTCGATAAAATCATCCACAATCTTTTGGTATTTGGCTTTTTCTTCATCCTCCCACACAATATCCTCTGTTTCATTATCAATATTTGTCAGGACTTCTTCCAGTAACCCCTGTGCTTCTTCATCCATTGATACCTCAAAGAAAAAAGCAATACCATCCATATATACAGGTTTTTCTGCATTCTTCAAAGCTTCTTTAAGCGAAGCTCTCACCTCCTGCTGCACTTCAGACGGAATTTCATTGTTTCCTTCATTCTCATTAGATGTTTTTCGCTTCTCCAAATACGCTAAGAATTTATCTCCGATTTTTTGACCGCTTGTAATTAAAAACTCGGCGCATTTTTCAATGTTCTCTTCTGTTAGTCCCTTTGCCAAAACAGGAATAATAGCGCTCATTAGTTCTCCAACTAAAACATACCACCCTCTTTTCATCTTATACTCTATGTTGGATTAGTCAGTTTGCCACACATCACTGACACTGCAGTTAAGGAATTTTCATATACAGTATTACAATATCATGTGAATGTGCCAAAACTTTACTGTTAATTATATGAGTACTCCGTGATTGTCTTTGTATCTTGTTTAGAACGTATTTTACTACCGTCACAACGCTCAATCTCTATCTTTCTTACCAACTTTCCTGATGCATCATACTCATGGGTACAAGAAGATAGACTAGACATATACAAGTTATTCTCTAATATCTTTATTAACCTTCCCTGCTCATCATAAGTATACTCAATTACTTTTATTTCTTCACCACTTTTACCAAACTTTAAATTACGAGTTATTGTTATTGTTCTTTCCTGCTCATTATAAGCAAAAATATCTTCTGTAGTATTTAGACTTATTGTTTCAATTATTTGAATCAGACGTCCTCGGTCATCATAATTCAATCTAATCTCTCTCCCATCATGTTTTAATTGGATTATTTGTCCTTGTTCATTATAAACACAATTCAAATATTTACCCCATCCTACATCATTACATGCCACTATCCTGCCATCTGTATCAATAACGCAATTCTGCAAATTTTTATTTATTAGATTTCCATAAACATCATACTCAAATTTAGATGTACCTACAGTTGGATCTCCTTCCTTAGTCCGTGGATGAAGATAATCATAATGTGCCCATGAGCTTGATACAGGACGACTGTCTGTAAGCATAAAACCTGGTAATAAACCAGCATAAACTAAAGCCTGCGTCGGGGTTGTTTTTGCCGTCAGTGGGTCTTTGGATTGTATCGAGGGCACTATCGGATTTTGGTCAGTCTGTACCGTGGTCGGAGCACAAGCCATCCGTCCCTCTGCCTTTCCAAATGTCACATAATGGTTATACAGGGCGTCCCTGTCTGTTCCTACTGCATTCGCCACATCAGGATATGTCTGCGCATAATATTCCGCATCAAATATTGTGCCGTCCGGCATTGTTTCAGGTGCCGCCTTAATCGCTGATACAGGCGTTACCGCCATTGTGACAGATAATGCCGCTGCCATGAAACCTTTTAAAAACTTCTTTACTTTCATTTTGACCTCCTAATATCTTGCTGGGATTACAAGAACCTGTCCCCTATAAATAACATAATCACTCTTTATGGTAGGATTCGCCTTGTAAATCTCCTTCCATGCCTTCCTATCGCCATATACCTTTTCGGCAATCTTGCAGAGATTATCATTTGCTTCTACTGTGTATGTACCCTGTGATACGGCTGTGCTGTCTGGCTGTGCCGTTATCTGTGCCTGTGCTGCTGCATCTGCTGCCTGCTGTGCTGCCAAGGCGTCTGCTTGTGCCTGTGCTTCTGCTTGAGCTTGAGCTGCTGCTTGTGCTTCTGCCGCCTGCTGTGCTGCCAAGGCATCTGCTTGTGCCTGCGCATTGGCTGTCTGTGTATTGGCTGTATCAAGCTGAACATTTGCATTATCCATTGCAAGGGCGTCTGCTACAGGAATCTGGACAGCGGTTGCTCCGTTCAGTGCAAATATTTCAGGAATTGCAGTAATATCAAATCCATTTTCTGTCCACTCGGTTCCCCCATTCATTACGTAACCATTATTATGCATAATCACTTCCCGTCCTACATTTTCCATAACATAAACTGCATCAAACCCCGCAATATCACTATGATAAATTTCATTCAAACGTAAATATGGACTTTGGTCCTCTCTATCAGCACCACCACTAATTTTGCCTTCCCATTCACTCTCACTCAGTTCACTATCATCCCATATCTCAATTAGATTATAATCAATTTCTGTAGCATAAACCATTTTCTCCCATTCACTACTTCCAGCCTGAGAATGAACTGTTGTGCCTTTGGGTACACAATAAAGAATAAAAGGTTGATAATCTCTCCACCCTGTCACTAAAAACGCCGCTATCGGCTCCTGCGAAAACGTATACGTAGATGCTCCGCTCGTTACTGTTACCTCTGCTGCCTTAACCGCTGATACAGGCGTTACCGCCATTGTGACAGCAAGTGCTGCTGCCATTAATCCTTTTAGAAACTTCTTTACTTTCATTTTGACCTCCTAGAATATTATATTAAGTACCACTGCCGTCATTTTTCCAGTATTTGCAGAAGTACCCCTATGATGCCTTAATTGGCATCATTCTCCAATATTATAATTCAATTGAATTATAATATCAATACATAATTCAACTTTAATCTACAAAAACTGCCTTACATAGAAAAAACCACCCTGCTACTGCCAGAGTGATTTTATCCATTAGTGCACCAGCCTGAACTGGTCTACCCCTATTATGAGCGACAGAGAACCGCCCGAAGCCCAAGAACCATGTATATTGCCTGCATCATCAACCATATCAACTGTAAAAATGTCACCTGCATGCTTTGGTGTGTACGGGTCGCTCAAATCACTCAGTAATTCCAGTTTACTACCTTTCGGATACAGCTCACAATACCGTTCAATGTCTGTCATCTTACCGCTCCCCCTCATACTCTGGCAGGAAGTCTGCATTTGTCATGGTATAAATCGTCCTGTCCTCAAACATATCCACAGACATTAAAGGTATCAACTTTTTCTCAATCACAGCAATATCACTCTCTAAAATGGAATCAAACTCATCATCACGATGCCTTACACTGAGAATATTGCCACATATGAAATCGTAAACTCCGCCGTTATCACCAATACAGGCTCGGTTTATAGGCAGATCATGAATCTTTCCTTCATCATTAATGACCAAATCTATCTCATCATTCAGCCTAACCACATCAATATAACCGCCTACATACTCTTGAAGATATTCCAAAGTGTCCACAAACTCTGCCACATAACCCTTAAACTGTACACCTTCATCGCTGACTCGCAGAAAATATCCCTTTATCACCTTGTCACTCATCTGCGTCTCTCTCCTTTTGCTCCTCTACCCCTGAAGCTGGCTGGAGCACTTCGTCAGAATTTTCTGTACTCTCCTCACTTTGGACATCAGAACTAGAGTCGCACTGATTTACCTTTGAATTTTCGGCAGGACTCTGTTCCCCGATACTATCTTCTGCCAGCTCCGTTTCAGAACCTGACTCCGTTTCACAATCTGGCTCTGTTCCAGAACCTGACTCACTTTCTGCTGTTTCTGATACAAAACCTATGTCCCCGAAACTTGACTCCCCGAAACTTTTTCCTGCCCATTCTGCCGTACCAGATAGGGTTTCTGCTCCGCCCACCAAATCATCTACAGCACTGCCTTCGAGATACAACGGTATCTCTCTGGTAAACGGCTTGTCATCTTCTGACGGCTTCATTTTGTAGTAACTGCACATCGCAAGATACATCACCCTCAGACGCTGCTGCACCTTACTCGCTTTCACATTTCCACTGCCTGATGCCTCCTCATATGCAGGATAAATGCCATTTGCAAAATCATTGATGAACGCCTTGAAACTTAGCGCGTCCTTTCCGCTGTCCATTGCAGTCTCCGCCATTACAATCACAATCGGTACATTGTTCTTCTTTAAGAACTTCACCTTGGCATCAAACGCCTCATCAAGATACTGAATGATTCCACGCAGTTTTTCACGCTTCTGCATAGAATAAGTACCCCTGATGCCCTCGGCATACCCAAGACATGTAGCTGTGCTGATATTCTTATAATCCATACCATCATGCCTGTTATCCAGCAACAGCATACCTTGCAACAACAGAAGCAGATCGTCCTCCGCCAGTGCCTGCTTTTCCGTAATATTTATAGCCTGCGTGAAAAAACTGCCACGTAGAAGCTCATTCAGAAATCCAATTAGGTCTGTACCAAGCTTCGCTTTGCTTTTTTGTATCGTACTGAGCGATACCCCAGAATTGATGTTGTAAAACAGCGACTCCGCTTCGGACATTGTGTAATTTTCAAGACACTGCACTGAAAAACGATAGTTCTTGATGGCGTCCTGACATTCTTCTGACATTTCACTGAACATGATGCCCTCCAAGTCATACACTGTGCCGTCCACTTCCACTTCTGACGTAGAACCATGCAAACTCCACTCATCATCAATAAACGAGAACACCGTCGTTAGACGCTGCTGACCATCCAGTATCTGATACGTAAAAATATCCTTGCCCTTTGAATCGGTGCCTGACTTGTCCTTTAACAAGACAATCGGCGGTATGTACGAGTCTGAAAGCATGCTCCATATAAGCATGGACTTTGTAATAACATTCCACATGCCACTGTGGCGTTGGAACGGCAGACTACACTTTAATATTTCATTTGGTGAATTCCACCACTTCTTTAATGTATTTACGCCTATAGGCAGGCTAGACCTGTTCATATAAAAATTCCCTCCCCTCAAAAAGAGGGGCTGTCATGGCAACAGCCCCACTGCCTATCAGTTCTCAAAAGGATCGCCCTCTTCTTCATCACAGCCGATCTCTTCGCCTTCTGATGAACTGAAGATATCCTGTGACGTTCCTACGCCGAAAGTCGGAGTGCTGAAATTGCAGTTGCCAAAGGGGTTATTGTCCAGTCCTGCAGTTAACGCTATGATACCACTTTCACTCGTGTACGGGGGGTAATCACTGCCAATCTTGAGGTCTTCTAATCTTGTAATCCTCTGATACTCATCAAACTGGCTAAAGTCATAATATCCTTTCTCTCCTATCTGCTTGAGAATCTCTTGCACCTTTTCATTGGGGAGATTACCGACAATGATATTATTACTGCACACTCCGATACCAAAGCCCTGTTCCAACTTTGCAGAAATACAAACTCCGTTTGACTCTTTCTTCATGTCATTGGCATACTCGATGAGCCTGCGCCGTTTTTCATTGAAGTTAAAAATTTTCTCCACAACTGGCTTCACATATTCAGCAGATACAACCACACCGCTTGGTAATACAATTCTGATGTTACTCATATAAAAAATCCTCCTTATTCTCTGAAACCCTTGTATTTACTGGTTTTCAGGTGTTTTGTTTTTCGCGTGTCCTATTCATCACTCTGAATCAGCAAAAAGTCAATAGAAAATTTCAATATTTTAAAAAAAATAGAAAAAAGCCATTGGAACAGACCAAAAGTCCCAATGGCTTTCAACGATTCATGCAGTTTTTTATTCAGAATTATTCCTACAGATTTTGCACCAGTGTGTATAATACTTTTTCAAAAGCAGTACCCCTAAAACCAGCACCAGTATAAAAAGAATCAGTATCATCAGCTTCATAACTGCACTGTCAGTTTCCCGACTGCCTCTGCATTCTCAAAACAATCCCCCAGCACGACATTGATTTTTTTAATTTTTCCTCACTCTGCTGTCTGCTACCCCTGTAACACGTAAAAAATTAAGCATGGAAAAACTGTTTCATGTACACACAAAAAAAGAGCAGCCTTGGCTACCCCTGTAAGCACTTGCTATTTAATATCCTCTTTTCCGTCAAGATATTTGCAAAAAGCACGCAAATCCTTCATACCTTGAAGATAACTTATTTTTTCTATACAGTATGCCGTATTGCTGACTGCATGGAAATACTCGTTCAGCTTTTCCAACGGCTCACCTTCAAGGTTTTCCTTCAGCCAGTCAAACAATCTTTCCTCTTCTGCAATTGACTGCCTGTATTCCTCATTCTTGGCAAGAATTTCAGTAATCCTGTTCATCATGGCTGTTTCCATCTGTTTCTCTATTTCTTTATCATTCATTTAACATTACCTGCCTCTCATATATTTGTCAGAATCTACATAAATATAAATTATACTTAATGTTTTGAGCATAGTCAATGTTTTAACTATGCTATCTTAGACAGGGGGCGATAACTTGATTTCATATGAACCTTTCTACCAGACGCTGTTAAAGAAAAACATAACAATTTATCATTTGATATACAAAGAGGGCATGTCTGCCAATACATTCCAGCGCATGAAGAATGGAAAAGCAATCACGACACAGACTCTCGATGCTCTCTGCTATATATTGGACTGTGAGGTCGAAGATATCATCAGGCATGACAAGACACAGTGATGTGACGTCAATCCTCTTCTTTGTATTCAATGCATTTCAAAAGTGCCAACAAATCTATCATGCCCTGCTTATAACTCAGACTTTCCACAGTCGCCTGCGTAGCAGATACGGCTATAAGGTACCCCTCAAACAGTTTCCACTGGTCATCAGATAGGCTTTCTTTGAGCTTTGTATACAGCTTTTCTTCCTCTAACGTATACTCTCTAAATTTACTGCTTTGCTTTAAGGCTTGGCTTCGTCTTTCAGAAAATATCACCTCTAATTGTTCAAAAATATCCATCTCTACCCCTCCTGCTGTCATAGTATAGGATAGAACCATGCTACTTGCAAGTCCTATTTTTGCTGGGATTTTTCCGAAAAAAGAAGCAGACTATCTTTATCAGATTTCCTGCTTCTTACTACTCCTGCTATACTTCTTCCTGCTTTTGCAACTCTAAAACAGTTTCTCTTGACAGCTTAGAGTATTTTATAATTTTCTCTATTGGCTCATTATCCTTTATCATTTCTTTAGCCATCTCAATATATGCTTCTGTTTTTCCCTCCATCCTACTATCCTTTGCAATCTCCTTAAATAATGTACACACTTTCAACCGCTCCTACCTTTTTATTTTCTCTATCTTTATATTATTAGTTGCTGCCAAGGCACGCACAACATCTTCATCAACAGTATGGAAATCCTCATATTCCTGTGCCTTTTTCAGCCGCTCTTAAGAGGCAGGAGCTGTCAGAGTATCTATCCCCCCGAAATGAGGGCTGTCAGTGTGTATATCCCCGAAATCTGGGGCTATTAGTGTTTCGATTTCAGGCTGCAAAAAAGACGGCTCTTATTTTTAGAATAAAAACCGTCTTTTTTATCTCTTATTTTTCAGTTATCTTTTTCAAGAATGCCCTAAAATAAAGGCTTTCAGCCCTCCTGATTTAAGCGGCTTAAGCGGATCGCCTGGTCAGCGGCGATACACGCATCGATAATCTCCTGTATATCCCCATTCATCACTTTGTCAAGCTTATAAATTGTCAAATTAATGCGGTGATCTGTCACGCGCCCCTGCGGAAAATTGTAAGTACGAATCTTCTCAGAACGGTCACCTGTACCAATCTGGCTCCTGCGCATCTCCGCCTCCGCATCATGACGCTGTTGCTGCTCAATATCATACAACTTTGCTTTCAATAGCGCAAACGCCTTCGCTTTGTTTTGTAACTGCGACTTCTCTGTTTGGCTGTATACCACGATTCCCGTTGGATAGTGTGTCAAACGCACCGCAGAGTCTGTCGTGTTGACACATTGTCCGCCATTTCCCGACGCACGCATCACATCAATGCGAATATCCTTGTCCTCTATCACAATATCTATATCGTCATCCACCTCTGGCATCACCGCCACACTGATAGTAGAAGTATGAATCCGCCCGCCAGATTCCGTCTCTGGCACACGCTGTACACGGTGTACTCCTGACTCATATTTCATTACAGAATAAGCGCCTTGACCCGATATCATAAAGGTAACACTCTTCATTCCACCAATGCCAATCTCTTCACACTCCACAAGCTCCACTTTCCAACGTCTACTCTCCGCGTAATGCACATACATACGATAAATCTCCGCCGCAAAGAGCGCCGCCTCATCACCGCCCGCACCCGCACGAATTTCTACAATAACATTTTTGTCGTCATTTGGGTCTTTTGGCAGCAACAGAATTTTCATCTGTGTCTCAAGCTCCTCAATACGCTTTTTAGCGTCGCTTAGCTCCTGCTTAAGCATTTCTTTCATTTCCTCGTCACTCTCGGATTCCAACAAAGACAACGAATCCTCCACAGTTTCATTACATTTCTTATATTCCTTGTATGCTTCAACAAGCGGTGTTAAATCACTCTGCTCCTTCATCAACGCACGAAAGCGCTTCTGATCCCCTGTGACCGTTGGCTCATTGAGCTCATTTAAGATTTCTTCAAATCGATGAAGCAAATCTTCCAATTTATCAAACATATAAATCCTCCTATCTCCTAGCTGCCAATTATTTGTAATTCTTGACAGCAATACCAATTTATTATGGACCTCTTACTCTAAGGAACAGTTCCTAAATAGGTTTCATTCCAAACACAACCCTATCCAATCCGGCATAGTCCTTTAAAACTTCAACCTGAACAAATCCTGCCTCTTGCATAAGTATTGTCACTTTTTGCGCTTGTGTACAGCCAATCTCAAAAAAAAGATACGCGCCTTTTCGCATAAACCTAGGTGCCTGTGCAGCAATTTTTCTGTAAAAATATAACCCATCTTCTCCGCCATCAAGTGCGCTGACCGGCTCATGCAAACGCACTTCTGGCATCAAAGTATCAATTACTTTTGTCTCAATATACGGGGGGTTTGACACAATTATATCAAAAAGAGTATCAGAAGTTTTACCTGATTTAAAATTCTTTAATGGCAAAAATAAATCTCCCTCAAGAAATGTTGCGTCAAGCTGCAATCTCTGTGCATTTTCTTGTGCCACCCTTAACGCATCACTTGAGATATCAATACCAACACCTTCGCACTCATTACTATATTTCAATAAGCTCAGCAAAATGCATCCAGAACCTGTGCACATATCCAAAATACGCATTCCATCGCCAAGATAGCGCATCGTCTCCTCCACAAGAATCTCTGTATCCTGCCTTGGTATCAACACATATGCATTTACTTGAAAAGAAAGTCCCATAAACTCCTGTTCTCCCGTAATATACTGCAATGGCATATGGGATGCTCTTTTTTCTATCACAATTTTATAAAATTGTTCCTCTATACTGCTTCGCTCGCGATCAGCGTGTATTATTAACTCATTCCGGTCTGTATGACAGATATATTCCAGCAAAAGTCGCGCGTCCAACGCAGCTTCATCAATACCCGCTGCCATCAACTTTTGTTTACCATACTCATAAAACTGCCCGTAGGTCATAAATTCTCATCCTCAAAAGTCTCATTTTCATACCCAAAATTTTCTATTAAATATGCCTTCCAGTCAAACACTGCCTCCACAGAACAAATAGCAACCTTTACCATCTCCTCATCAGGCTCTTTGGTGGTCAGCCGTTGCATCCACATGCCTGGCGCTGATATTATGCGAATTACAATGTTGTCACTTCTTCCCGCAAGCCTGATAATTTCATAAGAAATTCCCGCAATCACAGGAACCAGCAATAGCCTTAATACCAGTTTTAAAGCCATGTTATCAACGCGGATAAAAAAGAATACAATGACACTGACAAGCACAACAAACAGTAAAAAACTGGTTCCGCAGCGCTTATGCTGACGAGAACTGCGCATAACATTTTTGACATTCAGTGGTCTTCCCCGCTCAATACAGTTAATACATTTATGTTCTGCACCATGATACATATACAGACGCCGAATATCTTTCATCAAAGATATCACAACAATATATCCCACAAAAATCACAATGCGGAAAAATCCCTCAAGTATTGCAACAAGACTTGCATTGCGAATATATTTTCCCAACAGATCGGAAAGCCAAAAAGGCAGCAGCATAAAAAGCGCAACTGCAAGAACAACAGCGAGCACCACCGTTATTCCCATCATAAAATCTTCTGACTTGCTCCCTGAAGCTTTCTTTGTCGTCTCCGGCGCAACTTCCTCCTCGTCCTCATAAAAAGATGCCGAGTGCATTGTCACCCTCATTCCAAGAATAAGGGAGTCTATAAAAGCAAAAACTCCACGTATCAGCGGAAGTTTTGCAAAAGCTTTTTCCCCACAAACTCCTTTATATTCTTCAACTTGTACATCAATATCCCCATCTGGCTTGCGCACTGCCACAGCGTATTTTGACTTATTTTTCATCATCACACCCTCAAGAACAGCCTGTCCGCCTATGCCAGAATACTGTGTTTGTCTCTTCTTTGTCATGCCTTTCTCCTCTATTTGCCGCTGTAATTGAGCAAGGAAGATTACTCCCTTACTCGCGCGCCGGGCACCCGTCAGCTTTGCTGACATTCTTCCTTTGGGTGCCCGTGTGCATAATAAGAAAGGTTGAGATAGTCTTTACCTCAACCTTTTTCCGCTACTTATTTGCTTTCTACGCCGTACTTCTTATTGAACTTATCAATACGTCCACGAGCTGCTGCAGTCTTCTGCTGTCCTGTGTAGAATGAATGGCATTTTGAACAAACTTCCACGTGGATCTCAGGTTTTGTCGATCCTGTCACAAATGTGTTTCCACAGTTACAGGTAACAGTTGCCTGATAGTAGTTTGGATGGATTCCTTCTCTCATTGTTTTCACCTCTCTATATAAAATCTTTTTTTCGTATACTTGTCTTATCAAACAGCTTTTTTAGTATATCACAGCTTTTCATGAAGCGCAAGCATTTTTTTCATTTATTATCTCTTAAGGATAACAACGGTAGTGTCAAATACTACCCCATTTTTTGTTACTAAAACCTTGATTTATAGGAGGTTACAAATAAAATGAGCATTGA
>ERZ808041.63-NODE-63-length-133406-cov-12.787511_pt1 | contig 133406 bp, 130 predicted proteins | sample MGYA00380192_ERZ808041 | MGnify/ENA primary metagenome ERZ808041 (study PRJEB31490, sample SAMN06133412) | mouse gut metagenome | isolation source: Z1_1 | host: mice | place: China: Chengdu | collected 2015-05 ...
GCCAGGATCAAACTCTCATGTTAAAGTTTGTGCGTTCTTAAAACGCGTCCTGTCCAGATATTATCTGGCTTATCTTGGTTCACACCAAGATTTACTGTTTTTAAGGTTTTCGTCTGTCAATCAAATATTGACAGCTTGAAATCTCAAATAGAAAAAACGAAGTTTTTTCATGTTTTAATCGAATCTTTCAAGGTTTATTCACTGTTCAGTTATCAATGTTCGGATAAATCTCCGATTCACTTTTGTCTCTGCTTCGCAGAGCCAGCTGTAAATCTTTGATCTTCTTTGTTGTCAATCAGTTCTTGACGACAGCTTATTAACTATATCATCTTTGAACTTGTTTGTCAACAACTTTTTTCAAATGTTTTTCAAATGTTTTTCAACACTTGGCTTCTGTGCTCCATTCGGTTCACAGTCAGCTTGATTAGTATATCTCGTATGTCAGTTTTTGTCAACAGCTTTTTTCGATTCTTTTCAAAATCTTATTCGCCGCATCATAATCTCGTACGATCAATCAAGCGAGCGGAGAAGGAGGGATTTGAACCCTCGCGCCGCTATTAACGACCTGCACCCTTTCCAGGGGTGTCCCTTCGGCCAGCTTGGGTACTTCTCCGAATAAAATAAACAATATTAAATTGTATCAGCACGTCATCAACCTAACATTCACAGAGCAGGCATCAGCCGTGTTGATAGCGGAGAGGATGGGATTCGAACCCATGCGCCCTTTCGGACAAACGGTTTTCAAGACCGCCTCGTTATGACCACTTCGATACCTCTCCGTGTTCTTTTCTCAAATCAGTGCAGAAATTATTCTACCATCAGTTTCCATTAGTGTCAATAACTTTTTTCAACTTTTTGATTTTAAATATGCGGATGCTACCAGCAAATCCTCCGGAGTCGTTATTTTCAGATTCTGATAGCCTCCCTCAATCACTTTTACACGCTGTCCGGCTGCCTTTTCCAAAACCATCGCATCGTCCGTCACCGTGCTGTCATCCTCCGCAATGATCTTTGCATACGCCGCCTTTATCAGTTGATACGGAAATGTCTGCGGCGTCTGCATCTGCCACAGAGTCCTCCGGTCAGGCGTCTCCTTTGCAAAACCGTCGTCATCGAGTATCTTGATCGTATCTTTCACCGGCATTCCGACCACGCACGACTGCCCGGTTCTCACGCATTCGATAGAACGCTTTATGATATCCGCCGTAACGAGCGGGCGGGCGCCATCGTGAATCAGCACATAGTCTGCCCCCTGCGCCGCGTTAAGTCCCGCATATACGGAATGATAGCGTTCCCTGCCGCCCTGCACAACTGCCCTGACCTTTCCGATTCCGTATTTCTCAATAATCTCTGTCCTGCAGTATTCCTCTTCGCCTGCGCCGACCACAAGAATAATTTCCGTGACCTCGCTCTCTTCAAATGCTTTGAGCGCATAATAAAGCACCGGCTTTCCCTCCAACAGCATATACTGCTTGTGCACAGCGCTGTTCATCCTTTTTCCGGCGCCTGCCGCGAGCACGATTGCCGCAATTTTCTCCATTTACCTTTCCCCCAGCTTCAGATTCGGAACCGCATTCAGATCCAGCCCATCTCTCTGACCGCGCATAAAATCATAATACGCCGCCGCGCCGATCATTGCCGCATTGTCCGTACATAAAATCGGCGACGGATGGTAAAACGCCACGCCCTTTTTCCGGCACGCCTCCCGCATCCCTTCGCGAAGCGTTCCGTTGGAAGCAACACCGCCTGCAATGGCAAACTTATCCATGCCAAATTCATCTATCGCTTTCATGGCATTGCCGATCAGGACATCGGTCACTGCTTTCTGGAAGGACGCCGCAATATCCGCCTGTACAATAGGAATCCCCTTCATCCGGCAACTGTTCAGATAATTAAGCACTGCCGACTTCAAACCGCTGAAGCTGAAATCGTACGGCCCGTCCGCAATCTTTGCACGCGGGAACTCCACTGCATGCGGATTTCCCTCATGCGATACCTTCTCGATCTTAGGTCCGCCCGGATAGCCGAGCCCGATCGCGCGTGCCACTTTATCAAATGCCTCGCCCGCGGCATCGTCCCTTGTTTTTCCAAGGATCTCGTATTTCCCGTAGTCCGCAACCTTTACAAGATGCGTATGTCCGCCGGAAACAATGAGGCATAAGAATGGCGGCTCCAACTCTTTATTCTCGATATAATTGGCACTGATATGCCCCTCAATGTGATGCACGCCCACCAGCGGAATGTTTCTTGCGTAACTGATGGCTTTCGCCTCCGCAACGCCGACAAGAAGCGCCCCCACCAACCCCGGACCATATGTAACGCCAATCGCATCTATATCATCCAACGCCGTATCCGCATCGGCAAGCGCCTGTGTGATGACCTGATTGATCTTTTCAATATGCTTTCTCGACGCAATTTCGGGCACGACGCCCCCATAGAGCGTGTGCAGCGCAATCTGAGACGAGATCACATTCGATCTGACATCCCTGCCGTTTACGACGACCGCCGCCGCTGTCTCATCACAGGAACTTTCGATTGCAAGTATTTTTACCTCTTTCTCACTCATCGGAAGGGTCTCCTTCCACTTTATAGAATACCAGAATCTTCCATTTTCCTTCATCATCCTTACGCAGCACATACATCTGGTACGTGCGGGCATAATCTTTATTCTCGTTTGTGAAGTAGGACGCTTCCACATACGCGCACTCACGTCCGTCTACCGTTTGAAATTCCACATCATTACTGTCGCACACACTGCTGCTGCGAATCGTCTTAGATCTCTCGCGATAATCCTCGATGTCTGCTTTCAGCGCATCAAAATAGCTTTCTCTCGGATTGTTCTCAAGCAGTTCCTCGTCGAAAAGCTTTCTTGCCTGATCCCCCAGTTCATATAATTCGTCCTCGGTGTATGTCTCATTATAAAAGCATTTCACAATCCGGTTGTAATACTTTACGACCTCCCGCGGCGTCGCCGGATAATTGGCGTCGAGATCCTTTGTAATGACTTTCTGAACCTCCGTCAATTCTACGGCGTCCTCAACGGACGCGCGCCTCTGCACTGTAAAATAGTAATACACGCCCACAACCAGCCCGATTACTACGAGTGCCAGTATAACTCTGACCACATTTCGCTTTTTCATAATGCCATCCTCCCTCCTTGGTCTTCTCAGTCGTCCTCAAACAACAACTCCACGCTTTTCCCATCTTTTCCAAGAAATGCATTCGGAAATGTCTCCCTGACCTTCGGCATATAGTCCTCCGCCCGCACAAGCGACGGCGAGTAGTGAGTCAGCCACATTTCGCTGACTTTGGCGCGCTTCGCCAGCTCCGCCGCCTCATAAAACGTCATATGCTTATACTGCTTCGCCTTCACCAGCTTGTCCGGCTCCGCGTACATTCCCTCGCAGATAAATAAATCAGACGCTTCGGCACATTTCGCGATCGTTTCGGTCGGTCTGGTGTCGGTACAGTACGTCACCTTGATACCTTTGCGCTCGGGCCCCAACACCATATCCGGCGTATAGACGCATCCCTCCTCAGCCATGATTGTCTCCCCATGCTGCAGACGGCTCCACATGCGCTGCGGTATTCCCGCAGCCTTCGCACGCTCCACATCAAATCTGCCCGCGCGTTTGATCTCGATGCTGTAACCATAGCAGACGACATTGTGATTCACGCGGAATGCATGAATGTGATAACCGTTTATTTCTATATCGGCTTCCGGTCCCGTAATCTCCATATACTGAATCTCAAACGGCAGCTCCGGCGCAATGACACGAAGCGCTCCGACCACCCGTTCTAAGCCTTTGGGACCGATCATCACGAGCGGACTGGTCCGCTCGGCATTCCCCATTGTAAGCAAAAGTCCCGGCAGACCGCTGATATGATCCGCATGATAATGTGTAAAACAAATGACGTCGATCGGCTTAAATGTCCAACCTTTTTCCTTTATCGCTACCTGCGTTCCCTCACCGCAGTCAATCAAAAGGTTGCTGCCGTTGTAGCGCATCAGCGCCGCCGTCAGAAACCGATGTGGAAGGGGCATCATTCCGCCCGTTCCCAAAAGACATACATCTAACATGAATAACTCCTTTTATTTATACCAGTTCCGTCACCTGGTCGATCTGCGGTGCAATGGAAAATTCCTGCACCATTCTGTCATAACATTCCTCACAGATATCCATACTGTGAACCGTTCCGTCTTTGCCGTCGGAGAAATATCCCCACTCTTTCTTTATCGCAAGATACGACGCCGTTTCTTTCTGGTCCTCGGTACAGATTGCCTTTCCGCAATAATTGCAAAATATGATTCCGGCCTTTTTACTCATTCGAATGTCCTCCCTTGTGTGCTTATAACAAAATGTGATTTACTTCGCAGTGCAAATTATACCGCATCTGCTTTAGCACTCCTACCGGAAATTACTGGCCGTATATCATAATATAGGCATCTTCCTTCGGGCACTCGTAAAAATCCTTCCTGATTCCTACCGTGGAAAATCCGCTTTTTTCGTACAGAGCGATCGCTCCCTCATTCGATGTGCGCACTTCCAAAACAATCCGCGCAATCCCGCGGCGCTCTGCCTCCCTCTTCGCCTCAAGCAGAAGTTCCCATCCCACGCCGCGCCGCCGCATCAAAGGCGCGACTGCAACATTGGTAATCTCCCCTTCATCGACCGAAAGGTACATCCCGATATAGCCTGCGATCTGCCCTTCCTCTTCCGCCGTCAAAAATACGGTATCGGAAAGTGCGAGCGCATCCAAAAATCCCTGTGCGCTCCACGGCTGAGAGAAAATCTGCGCCTCCAGTTCCGCCACGGCAGGAACATCCGCCTCCGTCATGGGTCTTATTACACACGTCGAGCCATTTCTCCGCTTTGCGCCGCTATGCATCTCTTTCTCCGTCATATGCCGCTATGCACCTCTTCCTTCTCTCTTCGCTCACGCTCCGCCTGAGAGAGTCTCAAATACTCCGGCGCATGTTCCTCCGCCGTCTCAACGCGCCCCCAGGCAAAATACTTCATGCCAAGCACAGCGACCGCACCCGCACGCTGCTTATTCAGATGCGCCGGTGCAAAGGAATACGGGACTGTCAGATGTTCCCCGATGTACTCCCGGAAGACAGGTACGCCGTCTCCCAAGAACACGACCGCCTCTCCCCTATTATTTATATCGGCAGTAATCTCATCAATTCCAACCGCACACTGCTTTCTTAGGACTTCCATTTCGTTCGCGCAAAAACGGTACAGCCCGGTATAAGTCTGGTTTCTCCGGGCGTCCATAAGCGGGCACACCACATCCCGATGTCCTACAAGATTATACGCAAGTGCGTCAACCGTAGGCACATTTATAATCGGTTTCTCCAGTGCAAGCCCGAGCCCCTTCGCCGTCGCCGAACCGATGCGAAGGCCGGTAAACGATCCCGGTCCTCCTGCGACCGCAATCGCGTCTATCGTCGACAACTCAAGATCGATCATCCGCGCGACCTCATCCAACATCGGCAGAAGCGTCTGCGAATGCGTCTTCTTATAATTCACGGTATATTCTCCGCGCAGATCTTCATCCTCTGCGATAGCGACACTCGCCACCAACCCGGAGCTGTCCAAGCCCAATATTTTCATTTTCCGTCCCTCCTAGCGCTCCCTTATCGTAATTCTGCGATAGTCAAAGCCGCGTTCAAGCTCCTTCTCAATCGTCACGTCATGCCTCTTTTCGGGCAGGATTTCTTCAATAAGCCCCGCCCACTCGATCATGCAGAGCCCGTCTCCGTAAAAATAATCCTCGTATCCGATCTCGTCCATCTCCTCAATATCACCGATGCGGTAGACATCAAAATGATAGAACGGCATTCTGCCGTCCTCATACACCTGCACGATCGTAAAAGTCGGGCTGGAAACCGCTTCCGTGATGCCAAGCCCCTCCGCAATGCCCTGCGTAAAAACGGTTTTTCCCACGCCGAGATCGCCGTTCAACGTATATATCTCTCCGGGCTGCGCCGTCTCGCCAAGCTTTTTCCCGAGTGCACGCGTCTCCTCCGGTGAAAATGTCTCATAAATCGTCTCTTTCATATTGCCGTCCCCTCGTCACTTCATCTTCACGCGGTATTTCGCAAGCTTGTCATTCGCGAGCTTCGCCAGATCTCCATACTGCTCTCCAAGCTGCGCTCTCGGGATGACGTATGCATTTCTCCGATTGCTGTACACCAGCACGTTGCTCTTTGTCGCCACCATCTTGTAAATAGATTCCCACGGAAGCTCTGCGCTCTCGCCGCTCTGTGATACCGTAAAGCCTTTCTCGTCCACCAGATAATGAAGTGTCCCCTGCAGCACCGCAGATGCAGCCAGCGCACGTTTCGCAGCCAGCCAGAGACTAAGCGGCGGGTAAATCAGAAAGAGAATTCCAAACACCACATACAGAACCGTCCTGCTCGTCTCCACCTCTCCGTAAGTCACGCCTCCAACCACAAACACGAACACCGCAAGAATCACGGAAAGCCATCCGTGAAACCCGGAATACATCTGGTACATATTGAAACGATACATATCCTTATCCGTCAGCTTGATTTCAAATTCCATCGCTCTTCCTCCATATTTTATGAGTATAGCATTTTTCACACAAAAAGAAAAGACGCTGTTTACACAGCGCCTTATTCGCAGTTTTCAGTCCTTTCTAGTAACTCTGTCCCTTTAAAATCGGGGAAATCGACTTATAGACAAAGAATGTGATGACAACCGAGAAGAGTCCCTTTACGATCGTAAACGGCATATTAAAGCAGACTAGGCACTGCAGTATGTTCTCCATGGACGGAAGAATCACCTGATAAGCCGAAAGCACCATATCCTCAGACATAAAGTTGTAATAAAACGGATACACAAGAAAGTAGTTGGAAATCACCGAGAACGCCCCCATGATCACCGCGCCCGCCAGTGAACCGAGCAAGGCGCTCTTTCTGCTCTTCTTACGGCGATAAATGAGTCCTGCCGGAAGTACAAAAACCGCGCCTAAAAGAAAATTAGAAAGCTCTCCCACACCGCCTGTTGTCGTGATGAATAAGTGCAGTACATTCTTGATCAGACAGATCAGCACCCCGCACAGCGGTCCCATTGCAAAAGATCCAATGAGCGCCGGCAGCTCCGAGAGATCCATCTTGATAAACGGCGGCATAAAAGGAACGGAAAAATCAAAGAACATTAAAATAAATGCAACCGCCGAGAGCATCGCCGTCACCGTCATATAGCGGATGCTTGAAATTCCTTTTGTACCCATTGTCGTCTTTCCTGTCATTGTTCTGTTTGTGTCCATTGTCACTCGTCTCCTTTTCTCTTACACGGAATTCGAGGGAAACGTGCGCCGCCAGGCGCACATGCAAAAAGCCCCGGATATCATAAATACCCGGGGCAAATCATCTCATATCGGAAAATGCGGTAAAGACCGCTTTCCTAACATGCTTCTCTTCTCTCATCCAGACTATACTGTCGGTTCCGGATTCACACCGGATCAACTGCTCCCGCAGCTCACGGACTTTCCGACCCACTGTGGCTGCGGCTTGCACCGCCCGCCATACGCGTGCCGGAATCACCGTCGGTCGGGAATCTGTCGCAACCTCTGTGCGCATCACCCTGCCCCGAAGAATTCCTATTTTATTGTACAGGCATCCATCAAAAGCCGCCTGCTGTTTACATTACTTATTTTATGCACAATGATGTAATCTGTCAATAGACAGGAACGGATTTCTGTCTAATTTCTATCCGCCCAGCTTCATCGTAAGCGCGATCCGCTGCTTCTTCAAATCAACGCTTATGACCTTGACCTCCACAATATCGCCGACGCTGACCACCTCGAGCGGGTGCTTGATAAACTTATCGCACATCTGCGAAATGTGCACCAGACCGTCCTGATGGACGCCGATATCCACAAACGCACCGAAGTCGATGACATTGCGCACCGTACCTTTCAAAATCATCCCCGGCGTCAGATCCTTCATATCAAGGACGTCGCTCCGCAAAATAGGCTTCGGCATGTCCTCACGTGGATCTCTTGCCGGTTTCTCAAGTTCCTTTACAATGTCGTGCAGCGTGATATCCCCGATGCCAAGCTCGTCCGCAAGCTTCTTGTATTCAGAAATCCTCTTGGAAACGCCCTCCACCTTCCGGCTCTTAACATCCTCCAACGTGTAGCCAAGCTTCTCCAAAAGCTTCTTCGTCGCGTCATAGCTCTCCGGGTGAACGCCCGTAGCATCGAGCGGGTTCTTCCCGTCATTAATACGCATAAAGCCCGCGCACTGCTCATACGCCTTCGGTCCGAGCTTCGGCACCTTAAGCAGTTCGGCACGCGACGTGAAGCGTCCGTTTTCCTCGCGGTAGGCAACAATATTCTTCGCGATCACCTTGCTGATACCGGATATGTATTCCAGCAGCGATGCAGACGCCGTGTTCAGATCGACGCCGACCTTATTCACGCAGTCTTCAACGACGCCGCCGAGCGCCTCGCCAAGCTTTTTCTGGTTCATATCGTGCTGATACTGCCCGACGCCGATGGACTTCGGATCGATCTTAACCAGCTCCGCCAGCGGGTCCTGCAGACGGCGCGCCATTGACGTCGCGCTCCTCTGTCCCACATCGAAATTCGGAAATTCTTCCGTCGCAAGCTTGCTCGCAGAGTACACGGACGCGCCCGCCTCATTGACGATGATATACTGTACCTTGGCCGGAATCTCCTTCAGCAATTCCACAATGACCTGTTCGGACTCTCTGGACGCCGTTCCGTTTCCAAGTGATATCAAGGTAATGCCGTACTTGGATATCAGCTTCTTTATGACCGCCTTTGCCTCCTCGACCTTATTCTGCGGCGCCGTCGGATAGATAACTGTCGTATCGAGCACTTTTCCGGTCGGATCGACCACCGCAAGCTTACATCCGGTACGGAACGCCGGATCCCAGCCAAGCACGACCTGTCCTGCGATCGGCGGCTGCATCAGAAGCTGTTCCAGGTTCTTGCCGAACACCTTGATCGCACCGTCCTCGGCACGCTCCGTGAGATCGCTTCGAATCTCACGCTCAATCGCAGGCGCGATCAGCCTGTCATAAGCGTCCGCCGCCACTTCCTTAAGCACAGGAGCCGTCTGGGGGTTGTCCCTCGTGATGATCTTCTTCTCCAGATAGCGCAGAATATCCTCCGCCGGAGCCTCGACCTTCACCGTCAAAAACTTCTCCTTCTCCCCGCGATTGATCGCAAGGATACGGTGTCCCGCAAGCTTCGCAATCGGCTCATCGAAATCATAGTACATCTCATAAACAGATTCTGCCTCGGCATCCTTCGCCGTAGAAATCATACGCCCCTTCTTCACGGTCAGATCGCGGATATATGTCCGGTAGTCCGCCTCATCCGAAACCGCTTCCGCAATGATGTCCTTCGCCCCGGCAACCGCATCCTCCGCCGTCTCCACACCCTTCTCCGGATCAATGAACTTCGCGGCTTCCTCCATCAGCGGCGTCTTTAACATCTGTAACATAATCAGATTCGCAAGCGGCTCCAATCCGCGCTCCTTTGCAATCGTCGCGCGTGTGCGGCGCTTCGGCTTGTACGGACGGTACAAGTCCTCAACGAGTACCATCGTCTCCGCCGCAAGAATCTGTGCCTTTAGCTCTTCTGTCAGCTTGCCCTGTTCCTCGATGCTTGCGAGCACCGTCTCCTTGCGTTCTTCCAGATTGCGCAGATAATTCAGCCGTTCAAACAGGCTGCGGAGCACCTCGTCATTCAACGCCCCCGTCGCCTCCTTGCGGTAGCGGGCAATAAACGGAATGGTATTCCCCTCATCAATCAACTTCACCGCCGCCTCAGTCTGATGGCGCTTGATTCCAAGTTCCTCTGTAAGCTTTGCAATAATATCCATAATTACGAACCTCCAAGTTTTGACACATGTGCTTATAGTATACCGAAATCAGCCCGCAATCTCAAGCGCAAGATTTTATGCGCGTTGTAATTTTCGTCCGAAAGTGTTACAATGTGCAGAGTTTCTATTTTATTTACAACGATTACTCTGCCTCGGGCAGTGCGGTGTTTTCTACACCGGGAAAGGCCATTGCACTATGGATTACCATTCTTACAATCAGTACCCACAGGAAAGTATGCGGCGCTCAAAGCGCATGGAAAACGCTGCGCTGCTTTTAGGCGTCATCGCCGTCGCAACGATCTGTCTGGTCTATCCGACACTCATCTGCGGCTCTCTCGCTATTGTTTTTGCCCTTCTCTCACGCGGCGGCGAGCGCACGCTTACCGCGCGTGCCAAAACAGGTCTTACGCTCGGCAGTATCGGTCTTGGCATTATTCTTCTGATGATAGTATATACGCTGATTATTGCCGAGGTATATTACGGTGGACTCCTAAATATGGCAAGAGAAGTCTATGGAAGCATGGGAATGGACTTCGATGCCCTGATGAATTCCATGTACGAATAAAAACGCGCTACGCGAGCAGATCGATATTCCACACAATCAGCGCCAGATTTTTGACAAGGCAATTTATGACGATGATTGCGATGGCAATCCACATATAAATTTCCCGGAAATGCATCCCGATCTTCAGTCTGCCTCCGGAAATGCGCTCAATGGTCTGGCTGATCATGAACCAACCGGCAAGCACCGCCACATAGGGCACGAACGGATGATACCAGAAGGAAGCAAACAGCTTTCCCGAAAGCAGTGCCTTCACCGCGCGCGTGCCGCCGCAGCCCGGACAATAATAGCCCGTCAGCAGATGAAACACGCACGGCCACAGGTATTTCGAAATATGAATGCCTGTGACCCATGAAAAAAGCAGCGCTAAAATGCCTGCTCCGATTCCACACCATCCAAATATATAAAAATCACGATCTATTCTTCTGTCAACTCGAAACATATTTCCTCCCACTTTGCGTTCATTGTAGCATATTTTTCCCGCCTGTGCTATAATGTTTTAATCGACCTGCCACACAGCAGAACTATAGGAGTGTAACATATTATGTCCAGATCTTCCAGAGAATTAAAGCGCATTTCACGCGATATATTAAATAACCGTTATACCTTACCGATGGGGGCTTTTCTTACTGCATGGCTGATTCCTACCTTGATTGAAATTCCCTTTTCCATGTCGCTCGGCGATTATCCGACCAACTCCCAGCTAATTATCTCATGTCTTGCAGAGTTTCTGATTATGCTGATTGCCCAGGTCTTAGCGATCGGGCGTCTGCTCATCCATCTTGATATGACACGCGCAAAGGAGTGCCGTCTTGTCACGGTATTTTCACCCTTCCGCTTTGGTGCGGAACGCTACTTCGGCGCTTCTCTCCTTTATGTCTTGTTGATTGCACTTGCGTGCATCCCCGGCATTCTCGCGACCGCGTGGTTTTCCTACACAGGCTTTTCCGCGAGTTCTGCATCATTACTTGCCGTCTGCTGCACTTTAGCCTTAGTGCTTACCGTAATCGTGATGCTTAATTACCGGCTCGCCTTTCTTTTCCTGCTCGACTATCCGCAGATGAAGGTTCACGCCGCATTTAAGGAATGCCGCCGCATGATGAAGAAAAATAGGCTGCGTCTCCTTTATATCTTCTTCAGTTTTCTCGGATGGTGTGGACTGATCGTCTGCTCTTTCGGAATCGCCGCGCTTTGGGCTGTTCCCTACATGACACAGACACTCGTCACCTTTTATCTGGACTGCACCGGAGAGCTTGACCGCATTCCGGTTCGAGGCTATAGCAGCGAGCCGCACACCAATTTATTCTTCTGATACGCAAAGGAGTATCACGCAAAATGCTATTTGCGCGATACTCCTCTTTTTATCCGTGCGCCTGGCGACGCACATTTTCTATACAACTTTGATCTTGACCCTTCCGATACCGCAGCTTACATTGATGCGCCCCTGCGCGCCTGTATTTTTGCAACTGTTCATTCCGCCGAAACCGCCGATCTTCTGATCGTTCACCGTGACGGAACCGATTCCGCAGCCCACGGAATAATCGTAGTCTCTCTCTCTGCCCGAAAGCTCTATTGTGCATTCTCCAACACCGCAATCGACATTCAATTCCTTTTCCACCGTTCCCTTTAAAGCAAACTTTCCCGCACCGCAGTCGACGTTCAGTTTTTTTAAATCCGCATTTCCAATCTCCGCACTCCCTGCGCCGACCGTCACGGAAAACGCGTCTTCTACGCGGAGCTCACCGATCCTCACGTTTCCAGCCCCCACTTCCATGTCAAGTCTGTCGCACCAGAGCTTCGCGTTTCTCATGTCGATATTCCCCGCTCCGGTTTCCATGGAAATTTCCGTAAAATGCTTCTCCTCCGGCAAAACGATTTCAATGCGGACCAGATGCTCCGTTCTGATATGCGCTTTCATTCCATGATACTTGCACGAAATTGAAAGTTTTCCGTCTAAAACACTGCTCTCATACTGCACTTTGTCATCAAGCCTCGCCATAATCTGCACCTCATCGACTGCCGCTGTTGCAACTGCAAGTTCTGCACAATCAATTTCCAGATCGATCCCCCGGATTTCCTCCGCCGCATACCGCTCTTTTCTTTCTTCCATATCCTGCTCCTCCTAAATATAATGAAGATTTATCACGCCAAAGTTCGCCGAACCGTTGATAAACAAAACTGTATTGCTTGTCCCTATGTTGGTTCCATGTTCATTGATCGATCCAAAGGAACGTTCCAGATTATTCTGTACCTTCCACTCCTTTGGAATGTAAAGGTTCGTCTCACCAAAGTTATTCTCGATATTGATGACTGCAGAACCCTCCTGCACAATCGCGTTGTCAAAGTATACGGAGAGCGAGCCGAAATTATTTTCCACCTGTGCATTTCGGAAATCATCGGAGCTGATATAGCGAATCGCCGAACCAAAGTTGTTCTCGCATCGGATGTTCTGACCGCTGCACTGCTCGCTGCTGGAAACGCCTGCGCCCGAAGTCCCTCCAATATATACGCTCTTTTTGTATTTCTTTTTCCCCTGAAAGATCATCGAAAGCCCGATGCTTGCGAGCACCGCCGCTCCAAGCACCGGCCAAGGCGTCAGTTTCGTAATGCCTAACGGCTCGTCATAAATGATACAGATACATGCCGCAGACACCAAGATTTCAAAAAAATTTACATGACGGATTCCTTCGACGAACACCCACAGTAAAAATACGGTGAGCAAAACCGAAAACACGCCGACGTCCGGCAGGATTCCAAACTGACTTACAATGACATAGACTGCTGCAAGGATAAAAAAGATTCCCCAGAATATTTTGCTACTTTTCATGATGCAACCTCTTTTCTTCTAATTTACTGATTAACGGTTTGTAGTAGTACCGCGATACATAGACCTGCTTGTGTGTGCCCTGAAACGCCACCACACTCGACGCCGTCAGATTGCGGTCAATGGAGTAAATATGATCGGTGTTCAGAATCGTTGACTTCGACACCCGCATAAAAACTCCGGGAAGAAAATCTTCCAATTCGTACAGCTTATACCCCGTCTGGTAAACCTCATTGCGGGTGTGTGCACTGATTCCGTTTTCGTCTGTCTCGAAAAACAAAATTTCATCCAGCATCAGGTAATATTCTGTATTCCCTTTGTAGAGCAGGAGCTTTCCGAAAACATTGTTCACCCCGCTCACCGCTTTCTGCACGGCTGCCACCTGCTTCGTAAACTCCCGGCAGCGAATGATGACCTCATCCTCTGTACTGTTTTCGTCAATCTCAATTCTTATTTTCATATGTGCAAACTCCTTTGATGCCCTTAGTATAAAAAACAAACCTCCCGATGTAAATAGCTTTACAGCAAGAGGTTTGTTTTCTAAGGTAAGTGGTAACAATTCCCCACTCATTCTGATCTTAATTTCATCTTTCAAGGCAGTCCGCCGCATCAGTCATGCGTCTACAGTGACTTCAAGCACTCCACGCCCGCACCCAGATATGGATTCTCCATCCGCTCAAATGCCCCGTCATCTGCCTCTTTCGCATACGCCGGATCGAGCGGCAGCTTTCCGAATACCGGAATGCCAAGCTCTGATGCGATCGCATCAATATTGCTCTCTCCAAAGAGCTTGATTTCCTTACCGCAGTCCGGACATTTCAGATAGCTGAAATTTTCCACCAGACCGAGCACCGGAATATGCATCATCTCTGCCATGTTGTAGGCCTTCTTAACAATCATCTGTACCAGTTCCTGCGGAGAGGTGACGACCACGATTCCATCCACCGGAAGCGATTGGAATACCGTCAGCGGAACATCACCCGTTCCCGGCGGCATATCAACGAACAGATAGTCGATATCGCCCCATACCGTCTCATTCCAGAATTGTTTGACCACGCCTGCAATCACCGGTCCTCTCCAGATGACCGGCGCTTCCTCGTCGTCGAGCAGCAGATTGACGGACATGATCTTCATTCCGTTTGCCGTCTCCATCGGAATCATGCCTTCCTCGGTCCCGTATACCTGCCCGTGCACCCCGAACATCTTCGGTATGGACGGCCCTGTGATGTCGGCATCCATGATACCGACCTTGTATCCTGCTCTGCTCATTGCAGTTGCAAGCGATGCCGTAACAAACGACTTTCCGACGCCCCCCTTTCCGCTGACAACACCGATCACCTTCTTGATATTGGAAGCCGCATTCATCGGCTCCTTTGCAATTCCGTTTCCTGCTTTATTCTTTGCGTTGCTCGGACATCCCTCACAGCTCTCCTTTGTGCAGCTGGATGCCCCGCTGCAACTACTGTTTTCTGGCATATTGCTTTCCTCCTAACTATTTTTGCCGCGATCTTCTGCAGTAAGCGGCATTATTTTCATTGTCCTCGAAAGGCACTCTCCACGCATTTCTACCGTAGGGCTTTCCGAAGCGCAGCCGAGATTGCCGCACCCAGCACAAAACAGACTGCCGCCTCAATCAGACCGTTGATTCCCACAAATGCAGCAATAAACGGAATCACTTTCGTCATGCCGAACTGCTCACGCATGGTCCCTGCAAACAGTGTAACCAATGTTCCCATAAAAAATGCCGTATTAAGAAGCGGGCAGCACAGGTTCGCAATCGTCACGGATGCGCCTGACGGAAGCTTCGTCTTTTTCAATCCGTCAAAAATAAGCCCGGTAAGCCAGCCCTCCAGAATACGCGTCGGCACACATACGAGGAACGTAAAAAACGGGTTGACGCCCAAAAGAAGCGTTCCAAACGCGCTCATGCCAAAACACTGGATAAAGCTCGTAATCCCAAACACGCCTCCTAAAATCGCACCAGCAACCGGTCCTAATGTTACAGCTCCCACCGCCACTGGCACGACAATCAGGGTAATTTCAAGTCCTGCTGTCTTAATATAACCAATCGGGGTAAAAGCCATGAGTAAGATGATGGCAACCAAAAGTGCCAGTTCCACAAGATATTTCGTGGAAAATACAGACTTCTTCATAGTCTCTTCCTCTCTTTCTTTTATGGTATCTTCTGATTCTGTTTCGAGCGTGGCAGTCTTTCTATCTGCCCGCTAAAAAACTTCCGGGAATCCGTAGCTTCCCGGAAGTTTTTGTAATCGTTGTCAAACGTCTATGTCACGCAAGGTGTTTCACAGATTTATTTCCCCATCTCTGCCTTTAATGCTGCTGTCAGAGCCGGAACGATCTTATTGAGATCGCCTACCAGACCGTAATCAGCTACATCGAAGATCGGAGCGTCCTCATCCTTGTTGATTGCAACGATGAGATCGGAATCCTCCATGCCTGCTACGTGCTGGATTGCACCGGAAATACCGATTGCGAAGTAAATCTGCGGGCGAACCGTCTTACCTGTCTGTCCTACCTGTAAATCTACCGGCTGCCAGCCGTTCTCTACAACTGCACGGGAGCAGCTTACCGTACCGCCAAGTACCTCTGCGAGATCGTCAAGAAGCTTGAAGTTCTCCTTAGAGCCAACGCCACGTCCGCCGGATACCAGAATCTTAGCATCCATAATGTTCGCGGTGTTCTTCACTGCCTTCACAACATTTAAGATCTCGACATATCTGTTGTCCGGCGTAAAGCCCGGATTGTACTCAACAACATTTGCCTTTGCGCCCTCGATCTTAGCGATCTTCTGCATAACACCCGGACGTACCGTAGCCATCTGCGGACGGTTGTACGGACAAGCGATCGTAGCAATCGTATTTCCGCCGAATGCCGGACGGGTCATTAACAACTGATTGTGAGACTGCTCCTGTCCCGGTGTTGCGTTGAGCGGGAAGTCGCCGATCTCAAGCATTGTACAGTCAGCGGTAAGACCTGTCTTCACGCGGGCAGAAACCGTAGGTCCAAGGTCACGACCGATTGCGGTTGCGCCTACCAGCATGATCTCCGGCTTATACTCGTTGATCACGGATGCCAGCGCATGTGCGTACGGCTCGGTACGATAATCCTTTAACTCAGGATCGTCCACAACAATGACTTTGTCAGCGCCGTACTCAGCGAGCTGATCTGCAAGTCCCTTCACACCGGAACCGATTAATACTGCTGTTACTTCTGTGTCTAAGTCCTTTGCCAGCTCTTTTCCTTTTCCAAGCAACTCAAATGCAACGCCGTCTAATACGTTGTCAACCTGCTGTGCAAAGACAAATACTCCCTTATATTCTTCTAAAGCCATTTTATTCACCACTTTTCCTTATTTTTATTAGATAACGTGTTTCTCTTTAAACTTGCCGATCAGGTATGCAACAGACTCCTCTGTGTCAAGCACTACCTTCTCGCCTGCGCCCTTGCGCACCTTGTCAGACGCCTTTGCAATCTTGGTCGGAGATCCCTTTAATCCAAGATCAGAATCATCTACATCCTTAAGGTCTGCTCTTCCCCATACGGTCACTTCCTTATCGTATGCGTCAAAGATTCCGCCCGGCGTCATGTAACGCGGCTCGTTCAGTTCGGAAAGCGCTGTGATAAGGCACGGCATCTTCGCCTTTAACTCATGGTATCTGTCCTCGTACTGACGCTGTACAACAACGCTGTCCCCTTCGATCTTGATATCCTGTGCGTAGGAGATGACCGGAAGTCCAAGATGCTCTGCGATCTGCGGTCCAACCTGTGCGGTATCACCGTCGATTGCCTGACGTCCTGTGATGATGAGATCGTACTCCAGATTACGGATCGCGCCTGCGATCGTGGTGGAGGTAGCCCATGTATCTGCTCCGCCGAGCACTCTGTCTGTTACAAGGATTCCCTTGTCTGCGCCCATTGCCATAGCCTCGCGAAGTACCTCGTCCGCCTTTGGAAGACCCATGGTAAGAACGGTTACTTCTGCGCCGTACTGCTCTTTTAATCTAAGTGCTGCCTCAAGGCCTGCCTTATCATCCGGGTTCATAATGGTAAGCATTGCAGCTCTGTCTAATGTACCGTCCGGGTTGAACTTAACGCCGCCCTTGGTATCCGGTACCTGTTTTACACATACTACTATTTTCACGGTATTGTCACTCCTTATTTTATATTTGACGCGGAGCGAACACAAGATGCTCCGCTGAATCACGACTATTTCAACAGTGCGCCAGAGATAACCATTCTCTGAACCTCGCTGGTTCCCTCGTAGATCTCGGTGATCTTCGCATCACGCATCATACGCTCTACATCGTACTCTCTGATGTAACCGTATCCGCCGAAGAGCTGTACCACCTCGGTGGTTACTGCCATGGCAGTCTCTGCTGCGAATAATTTTGCCTTGGCAGCCTCTACGGAATATACCTTCTGATTTGCTTTCGCCATAGCCGCTTTGTATACAAGAAGCTGTGCAGCCTCTACTCTGGTTGCCATGTCAGCCAGCTTGAACTGTGTATTCTGCTGCTGTGCGATGGAACGACCGAACTGTTTTCTCTCCTTGGTGTAAGCGATTGCTCTCTCCAATGCGCCCTCTGCAATACCAAGCGCCTGTGCAGCGATACCGATACGTCCGCCGTCCAAGGTATGCATAGCGATCGGGAATCCCTTGCCCTCTGCTCCAAGCAGATTCTCCTTCGGAATTCTGCAGTCCTCGAAAATAAGCTCGTATGTAGATGATCCGCGGATACCCATCTTCTTCTCCTTTGTTCCGAAGGAGAAGCCCGGTGCTCCCTTGTCTACGATAAATGCGGAGAAATTCTTCTTCTTTCTGCCTCTCTTGTCCTCTGTCACGCTTGTAATCGCGATTACGATATAAACATCGGCAACCTTACCGTTCGTGATAAAGCACTTGGAACCGTTCAATACCCACTCGTCGCCGTCCAATACAGCCTTCGTCTGAGCGCCCTGCGCGTCTGTACCTGCGCCCGGCTCGGTCAGTGCGAATGCACCGATCTTCTCTCCGCTTGCAAGCGCCGTCACATATTTCTGCTTCTGCTCATCTGTTCCGTATGTCAGAATCGGGTCGATGCACAGAGAGGTATGTGCAGATACTACAACACCCGTCGTAGCGCAAACCTTGGAAAGCTCCTCTACGCACATAACATAAGTAAGCGGATCACAGCCCTGTCCGCCGTACTCCTTCGGTACAGGAATTCCCATGAAGCCTAACTTCTGCATCTTCTTAACAGTCTCCATCGGGAACTGCTCTGTCTCGTCCACTTCCTGAGCCAGAGGCTTTACTTCATTCTCGGCGAAATCTCTGAACAGAGAACGCGCCATTTCATGTTTCTTATCTAAAACGAAATCCATGATTTTAATTCCTCCATAAAATTAATTTTTAAAAATCCTGCCGCCGCGGGCTGCCTTCTACTGTGCGTCAACCGGAGTCTTGGTACGGTCAGCGTTGTATACATAGAAGCCCTTGCCGCTCTTTACGCCGAGGTTGCCGCCGCGAACCATCTTGCGGATCAACGGGCATGCGCGATACTTGCTGTCGCCTGTCTCTTTGTAAAGCACATCCATGATTGCAAGGCAGATGTCAAGACCAATGAAATCGCCTAACTCAAGCGGTCCCATCGGATGATTTGCGCCAAGCTTCATTGCAGCGTCGATACCTGCGATATCAGAAACGCCTTCCATCTTGATGAACGCAGCCTCGTTAATCATCGGAATCAAAATACGGTTTACAACGAATCCCGCCGCCTCGTTTACCTGTACCGGAGTCTTGCCGATCTCCTCAGAAATCTTCTTGATCGCCTCTACCGTTGCCTCCGGAGTATTCACACCTGCAATGACCTCAACCAGCTTCATACGGTCTGCCGGATTGAAGAAATGCATGCCGATCATCGGACGGGTCAGTCCGTTGCCAATCTCTGTGATGGAAAGGCTGGATGTATTGGAAGCAAAGATGCACTCCGGCTTTGCGATCTTGTCAAGTTCCTGGAATGTGGTCTTCTTAACCTGCATATCCTCAAATGCAGCCTCTACGATCAGGTCACAGTCAGCGCAAAGGTCTTCCTTTAAGCCTGCTGTAATCTTAGAAAGAATCGCATCTACCGCTTCCTGTGTCATCTTTCCTTTTTCTACAAGGCGTGCATAGCCTTTTGCGATCTTGTCTTTACCGCCGTCGGCCCACTCCTGCTTGATATCGCAGAGTGCTACCTCATAGCCGTCTGTCTGAGCAAATGCCTTTGCAATGCCCTGTCCCATGGTTCCTGCACCGATAACTCCTACCTTCATGTTACATCCTCCTGTTCATTTATATGTATATTTTAAAAACTTGTTTTCTAAAAAAAGAAATTAAAACTTCCTTCCACGAAGAACGCTGCTTTTGCGTTCTTCTAACGCAAAGCTAGAAGCACTTAGGCGCCGCGCCCTCTGGCGCGACGTCTTGGCACTTCTCTGCACGAACTTAGAACTTCTTGACACTGCGTCCAATGTCACAGTGTCTTTAGAAGTTCTTTTCGCAATTTATTCACGCTCAACGATTGCAGAGCAGCCCATACCACCGCCGATACACAGGGTAGCAAGACCTCTCTTCGCGTTTCTCTTCTGCATCTCATACAATAATGTTACAAGGATACGGCAGCCGGAAGCTCCTACCGGGTGTCCTAATGCAATCGCGCCGCCGTTGACATTTACCTTGGACATATCGAACTTCAGATCTCTCGCTACTGCGATCGACTGTGCAGCGAACGCCTCGTTTGCCTCGATCAGATCCATATCGTCGATGGTAAGTCCGGTTCTCTCTAATACCTTTCTGGTAGAAGCAACCGGACCGACGCCCATGATCTCCGGCTCAACGCCGCCGAGCGCACCTGCTACCCATGTAGCCATCGGTGTAACGCCGAGTTCTTTCGCCTTCTCCTCGCTCATAACAACGATTGCAGCAGCACCGTCGTTGATACCGGAAGCGTTACCTGCGGTAACAAGTCCGCCCTCTTTGCCGGAGCAGCACTTTAAGTTTGCAAGAGTCTCTGCGGTAGTACCCGGACGCGGACCTTCATCCTTCACGAAATCTACGATTTCTTTCTTGACCTTAACCGGAACCGGAACGATCTCATCGTTAAATCTGCCCTCATTCATTGCCTTCTCGCATTTCTGCTGGCTGTTTGCGGAGAACTCGTCTAATTCCTGACGTGTAATGCCGTATTTATCGCATACATTCTCTGCCGTGATCATCATGTGGTAATGGTTGAACGCATCAGTAAGCGCATCATTTACCATGGTATCAATGATGGTCGCATTGTTCATACGATATCCAAAACGAGCCTTTGTCATAGCATACGGAGCCATAGACATGTTCTCCATACCGCCTGCAACGACGATGTCTGCCTGACCTGCCAAAATCATAGTAGCCGCTTCGTTTACACACTTAAGACCGGAACCGCACACTACGTTAAGTGTCACTGCCGGAACCTCGATCGGAAGACCTGCCTTAATGGAAGACTGACGTGCAACGTTCTGTCCCTGCGCTGCCTGAATAACGCATCCCATCAATACTTCATCAACCTGCTCCGGCTTTACGCCAGCCCGGTTTAACGCTTCCTTGATAACGATCGCTCCTAAGTCTGCTACCGGTGTGTTGCTTAATGCTCCGCCCATCTTACCGATTGCGGTACGGCATGCGCCTGCTAAAACTACTTTCTTTGCCATTTTGAAATCTCCTTTCAGTTTTCGCACAAACCCCTGCTTTAAGACAGAGAATTTGCTTCTTCCTTAAAAATAAATTCGCTGAAAATCGCTGTTAATTTTTTAACAATCTTTTTGTAAAAAAAATAAATTCAACTTTGAAGTTGAAATTTACGTTTTCTCTTTTCATTTCTCGAGAGGTGTTTTTTTACAAACCAGCGTTTTTACTAGCTTTCTGATACTCATTTATGCTACCATATTTCTGTCTTAAATGCAATAACTTTCTTCCCTTTTCACACGAATAAACTTTTCACACTTGCCGGCTTTTTCTTTTAAAGCGCTTCTTTTCTCCATTTTTTTGTTAAAAATTTATCATGCAAATTTATTTCACGCAAAAAAAAGAGAGCATTTTTTGTGTAATTTAAACAAAAACGCTCTCCGTGCCTTCTTAATAAAATACGTGGTTTCCGATGACGGTTCCCTGGATGATGCCGTTGTTGCGCCGGAAATAAAGGCTGCTTAACGTGATGTTGCCGTTTAGGACCTCCTGTGCCGCCTGCAGGCAGCTCTGGCTCACGCCAGTTTCCAGACGGTACGCCAGTCTGCCGCTCGCGACAGGCGAGAACTGTCCGCCTTCATAGATTACACCCGAAATCGTGTTCGGGAAATACGAACTTTTTACGCGGTTTAGGATAACACTGCCGACCGCAAGCTTTCCTTCGTAGGACTCACCGCCCGCCTCGCATTCAATGATGGCACCCAACAGATATGCGTCGCTGTCCGCGGGCGTATAGACTACAGTTGACGTGTCCTCCTGTTCCTGCGCCTGAATTGCCGCAAGACGCGCCGCGTCCTCCTTCGCCTTCTTAATCTCCAGCTGCTGCTCATACTCGATCATCTGATTGATCTGTTCCTCGATGTCCGCAACGTTCGCCTGTGCATTCGCAAGATCTTCCTCCGCTTTTGCAATGTTCGACTTCGTGCTGCTGATGAGGCTGTTGACGGTCGCCTGCTTCTGCTGCATATCCTCCTGCATGGCGAGAAGCTCCACTCTGTCTTCCTCCAGACTTTCCTTATGCTCTGCAATCTGCGCTTGAAGTTCCTCGAACTCGTTCAGCTTGTCCCTGTCATATTCGTTGATGCTTGATATGTACTCCGTCCGGTTCAGAAAATCACTGATGGACTCGGATTCAAGAAGCATTTCCCAAATATTCCTGTCGCCGTTCTCATACATGAACTGGATGCGCAGCTTCATATCCTCATACTGCTGCACCGCCTGCTCCTCCGCCGCGGCAAGCTCCTCCTGCGCCGTCTCTATCTCCGCTTCTTTATCAGAGATCTGCTGTTCGAGATCGTTCATGGAGGCAGCAATATCTGAAAGCTGTCCGTTCAGGCTGCCGAGATCTGCTTCCAGCCCCTCTTTCTTATCGGAGATGTCATCCACCGTATCCTCGGCATTCTCCTTTTGCTCCTTCAGGTCCTGAATCTGCTCATTCGCGTCGTCGATGTCGTCCTGAGTGGTCTTGGCATATGCAGTAGTGACAGAGAGCATACAAAAGATCAGCAGCGCCCCCGTCATTCGTTTCCACGGAATATGTATCATAAGTACCTCTTTTTCTGTCATTCAGATTTTAATCACTCTACACGTATCATATCAGATTGTTTTTCCCCTTTCAATATGCTATGATAGAAAGAAATAAAAGAGGATTTATGGTAATATTTACTGGAACAGGGGGAAATTGGTCATGCAATTTGTCAAAACAGCGGATTTAAAACCCGGTATGCGGCTTGCAAAGCCCATTTATAATAAGATGGGAGTTCTTCTCTATGAACGAGACACGAAGCTTACCATTCAGGGCATCAACAGTATCGAGAATTTCGGTCTGATCGGTATTTTCATTTTGGAACCGGCAGAGCCGCTTCCGCCTTTATCGCGCGAAGATCTGGAGTTTGAACAGTTCCAGACGATCTATATGTTCAAGTTAAAGGACAACATGGACAATCTCGCCGACAACAGGATTCCGGAGACACTGCTCTCGCTCGTCGACGACATCGAGCAGCACTACGGCGGTCTTGACCACAAGCTGAATTTCACCCAGACGCTGCGAAGTTCCGCGGATTTTGTATACAAGCATTCCATCAGCGTTGCCATTCTTGCCGCCATGATCGCCAATGAGATGCGTCTTCCGGCGGATGACTCCCGGGCGCTTGTCACCGCAGCCCTGCTTTACGACTTCGGCTATCTCTATGTACCGCAGGCAGTCCTTGACAAAGGCGACGATCTGAGCGACAGCGACAAGAACTTCATCCAGATGAACTTAGAGCGCGGCTATGAGGCAATCCGCCCGCGCTACGACGAATGCGATCTGCCGAAGGCTTCCCTTGAGATCATCCAACAGATCATCTTCCAGAAGAGCCAGACCTTAAAGATCAAAGACCCGACAGAAAGCATCCTGCTTCTGTATGATATTTTAAAAGTCGCAGACCAGTTCGACCGGCTGACCGCCATGAACATCAACAATCCGCCGATTTCAGAGATTGCTGCTATGACGTTCCTGCGGAAGCACAAACGCGCCTACAACTTAAGGGTTGTCGCCGCGCTCGCAGAGTGTATCCACATTCTCCCTACCGGAGCCTGTGTCGATCTCTCTGACGGTGAGAAGGCGCTCGTGCTCGTGGAGAATGCCGCCGATTTCACACGCCCGATGATCCTCAAGTTCAACAACAACATGATCTATGATCTGAGCGATCCGGTCATCGGCGACTCCCTTAAAGTCGTAGATATCATGAAGACCATGGACAATCGTATCGCCATCGACGAGGAGACGTTAAAGCATTTCGTCGCGGACAAATATGTACAGGAGACGGCTGACCGCTTCCGCGCTAAGAAGCTTGCCATCGCGCAGCGCAAGCAAAAGACTGCACAGAAAAAGGCAATGGATAATCTGCTCGAGGGCGCTTCTGTTCTGAGTGAGACCAAGACGGCACCGGATGCCGCGCAAACGGACGAATTGTCCGCCGTAAAGAAAGCTCCGCGCAAACGGATGAAGCTCGTGTAAATCATCTGTAGTTTTATAACATTTTCTTTCTATTATCAAAAAGCCCTGCCACATCGCTTTCTGTAAATTGCAGAGCGATAAAGCAGGGCTTTTCCCATGATATTCATATTAAATTATTTTGCGGAAAACGTAATTGCCCCCGTATCTGTGATTGTTTCATAGCTGTCAACGTCATAGATATGAAAATTCACTTCAAGTTCATCTACACTCTCAATCCCGTTCTGCTCCAAATCGGATGACATAATGGTAATATCGTCCAGTGCCTTTTTACCGTCATAAACAGTGCAGCTAAAATATGGCGTAACCATAAATCCGTTTATCGACATGTCGTCGCAGCCGACCCCGATATTTCTCCCGGAAGTATTCTCAATATAGAGCAATACCGCCGTTCCCCAAAAACTGCCCTCATCCACATATTTTCCAACAATACGGATACCATCCTGATTATACAGTTCTTTCCCATCCTGTGAATTTTCCGTATCCATATTTTCATATTGGGATGTCTGAATTACCACTCTGTCCGCATCTAAAATAGTTTCAAAATTGTCCCCGTCATAAATGTGGAAATAAATCTCAATCTGCCCAATATTGGAAATACCTGCTGCCTCAAGCTCCGTAGATGACATATACATCACTTCATTTGCTTTCTTTCCGGCAGCAACAGACGTAGAAAACAAATCTGTAATCATATAGTCATTGACAATCAGAGCATTGCATCCCACACCGATATTCTTCTCAGTGTTATTTTCAATCAAAAGTTTCACACCTTCTCCCCAAATGGAATCCTCCTCCATCCCGGTAGCAGTAATTTTGATTCCGTCCTGCTCAAGCAATATCTGCTCCTCGATAGACGCTCCTTTTCCCGTTTCCTCCGCTATCCCTTCCTGCTCATCCTGAACGCTCTGCTCTGTATCAGCCCCCACGATCTGCTTATTCTCTTTTGCGGCATCCGTGCTTCCACTTCCGATTGCCATCATTGCAAATGCTGTAAATGTTGCAATCACGCCAATCTTACGTACCCATTTGTTCTTCATTTTCATCTCTCTCCTTGTTCTTTTTTTTATTCACACAAATTCTCCCTTTTCCAAACAAGCAATATGCCATAAAAGCTGCCAATGCTTCTGCTAAAATATCATAGACATCAAATGTTCCTGCGATCATATCACACTTCTGCAAGCACTCAAGTATTACTTCAAATATCACACATTCTAACAGTTTCCTCTCTGACGCATCCCCTGCTACCCATGCCACCGTTACAAAAAGCGCATATGCCCACAACATATCTCCTGCGTAATTCCGCAGAAATACACATATTGCAGGAAATTCTGTCAAAATAAGCTGTGGCACCATAAATCTGATATGAAAGTGATTCCACATTACCTGACATACCCAGCTATCATGTCGAAACAGTAAATAAATACATGCCCCCAGCAAAAGCGGCAATATCATATTCAATAGCCAGACCGCTTGTTTTCGTTTCCTTACATTCACACTTCCCTCCTTTGTTTTCTCTCCACATTATATCTGTATTTCGCTCGCTTTGCAACTAATAGTTACTTTTATTTAGTACTATTAGTTTGTTATATCTTTACTGCTATGTGGTTAAAATAAATATAAAAATATATGTAGCATTCAGGACAGATTTATGCGAAACCGCATAAATCGTATGAAAACGTATAGAGCGCAAGAGCAAGCCGCATCAGCGAAGCTGATTTTTATTGGCTTGCGGCTTTATCTGTGAAGGTTACTGAACAGATACAAATATATCTTGATTGGAGTACTTATGGATAGACATCTCCTTGGGAAACGTCTCCGCGAGGCAAGAATCCGCTCCGGACTGACGCAGGAACAGACCGCGGAAAATATCAATGTTTCAACTACATATATTGGTCTTGTAGAACGCGGCGAACGTTCCATCACGCTCGAAAAACTCGTCCTTCTCGCGCAGTGTTTTCACACAACAGTAGACTATCTTCTCTCCGATTCTCTTTCTGCTTCCGAGTCTCCCCAGGACAACCGCATGCATTTGCTTTGGAATTCCGCCTCTCCCTCCGAAAAGGATCTGATTCTTTCCATCATGCAATCCATTCTGGATCATTCCAATCAAAAATGACTTCATTTCACATTGTAAACGAAGTCATTCCAAATTGGTCTGCTGTTGGCAGACTATTCTTTTCATTTCGGTCTGGGAAATCCCAAAAGATCGCAACGCACATATATTTCAAGGGAATATCCATAATAGAACAGAAATATCCATAAAAACACCCGGATTACAACCATTACTGCCTTGGGCAGCTTTCTTACTCCAATCATATGCCTGTCCCAGTTTGCGACGTTGGCGGCAAGCAGTGCCGCAGCCCAAATATATAGAAATACTGCAATCATCTCCAAAAGACATGTCTGCCATGTACCAGAACACTCCATAACTGACAAAACAGAATAAAAAATCATTAGCAGATAACCGATTGTCGCAACCACATTTTTCCACAACTTGCCTGTGCGAAAACCGGGAAGCCACGAAACAATAAATGTCTTGTCCATAGGACCCGCATGCTCCTGCGGCAATGCCGCAAGCATCGATGCTGCGTTGGGGAAACGCTCATTTGCATTCATGGCTGTACTTTGCATAATAATACTTTTCACCGGTTCTTTTCGATAAAGCATCTCTCCGGGAAATCTGCCTGTCAATAGTTTATTCAGCAATACTCCCGTCGCATAGATATCCGTTTTCTCATCCGTCTGAAAAAATCCGAATTGCTCGGGCGCTGCATATCCTACAGTACCCAAAATTGTCGTATCGTGGCTTTTCTCCCGCTTCTTCTGCCGTGCAATTCCAAAATCGATCAGCTTTAAAACCCCATCATTAGAAATCATTATATTATCCGGGTTAATGTCCCTATGTATAATTCCAAGCCGATGCACCTTCTCCAACGTTTCTAGCAGTTCCCGAATCATGTCGAGCGCAAACTTTTCTCCTACCAGTCCGTTCCTCTCTATGTAAGCATGAAGCGTCATGCCGCTGATATACTCCGTGAGCACGATTCCCCTGCGGGTATCACCCGCATAATCATAAATTCGTTCCAGATGGCAATATTGTATCTGCTTTAGCCGCTCATAAACCGGAAGAACAGCAGCATCCACATATTTTTTGACAACAATTTCTCCCGTGTACCTGTTTCTTGCAAGAAAAATTGTCTTTCTCTCTCCATTTCCTAACGGAGCAAGATTCTGATATGTTTCATCCAAGTATTGCAGCTTCTGACTAATTTCCTGTATCATTTGACATTTCCCCAAATATCCTTATAATCCTAATTAACAATCATACTACGATTATATCCAAGAAAGGGTTGGTGTGCAATGAAGAAATCTACCTCCGAACTTTTAGAAATATTAAAAAAATCCCCCGATATCCCGACCTACACAGACCGGGTATCAGGGAATCTAATAGAACAGCTTCCACTGCACACATATCTTTTAAAAATTCTCGAAGAGAAACAGCTAAAACGCAGCGACGTAGCACACGCCTCCGGTTTAGACCGCGGATATGTCTATGACATTTTCGCCGGGAAAAAAACTCCCTCCCGGGACAAGCTGCTCGCGCTCTGTTTTGCTCTACGGCTCTCCGATGTTCAAGTTCAACGTCTCTTAAATTCTACCGGATATGCACAGCTCTACCCACGCATTGAACGAGACAGCATTATCCTTTTCGCTCTCAGCCATCATCTCTCACTGTTGGATGCAAACGAACTTTTGTATGAAATGAATTATCAGCCTCTCATCTAACCTTTGGCTGTGTCATCTACATTAAGCCTGCATATCTTCCGTCTTCTTCCCCTTAACAAAGCAGAGCATAAGGATTCCCGCGGCAAGCACGATCGTCACCGCAAGTCCGCCCTCCAGACCGAACGCGCCGCCGTTTATGATTTCCCTGCCCTCAACGGCAGTGGATGAGAACACCGTGCAGCTCGTCGCCATTCCACTCACTTTAATTCCATAAAAGTTTCCCTGCACAAGGTTCCACACACTGTGAAGCGCCCCGATTCCCCAGATATTTCCTTTTCGGATGAAATAGCACGACGCAAAGATGCCGAACAGTATCAGATTCACGATAGCAAGAGGTGCAACTCCCGGATTCAAAAGGTGCAGCGCAGCGAAAATCACCGCATTCGCTATCACAGCAGCCACCATCGGATATCTTCTGCCAAAGGATACCATGAAATAGCCGCGGCAAAGCACCTCCTCCGCCATTCCCTGCACCATAAAGCCGAGCAGAAATAACACAAACATGCCAACCGAGAATGTATCTGAAATGCCTTCCAGACGCAGCGCCCCAGTCACCACGCAAAGCAGCACCGCCACTGAGAAAATCAGGAAACCGACTCCTGCGCCGATCAGATATTCCTTAAGGACGCCGTCCTTCGTAAATCCCAAAGTGCGCATACGTCTCTTCTGAATCAGTTTACAGAACAGCAATGCAACTCCTATCATCATAATATCCGCAAAAAGCGATAAGACCATATACGCATCCGATGTCCCGATCTGCGCTGCCGCCTCCAACGCCGCATTCACATCGCCTGCTGCCAACGCTTCCTGATACGCCGCATTCTGCGCCAGCATAACGAGTTCTCCCGGCGTCATAATCAATACCATCGCAAACGTGCTGACGAAAAATACTCCTACAAATGCCAGAAGTTCAACGGCCCAGTTCCAACCGTTCTTCTCTCCCCTCGCCTCCGCCACCAGTTCTGGCGTTTTCAATACTGTCTTCATAACTTATGTTCCTCCTCTTTGTTTGTATCATTTAATTAATACAATAATTCATTCGTTTCTATTTGTCAAGGCGGATTTATTCTCGCTGCTTTTTCTCATGAATCAGCGCCTGACCGATCAAAAACGGATATGCGCCCGCGATAAGGAGCGGGCAGATCACATTTCCTACGGTAAGCCCGTGATTTGCAATCAGCGCGGTCAGAAGCTGCGCCGCCATCCCGCAGAAAAACGGTATCTTAAGGAAATGCACAAGGTATCCCTGATGGACGCGCTGCAATTCTTTTCTGTCCACCGGAAGATATTTCAGCTTATCCGCCATCTGGTAAATTTTCCCTTCTTCCGTGATAAAGAGAAAGCGGTTCAGATAAATCCAGACGGGCCACGGCGCAAGCATCACGCCAATGCTAAGAAACAGCTTGATGTCCTCCATCGCAAACGGAATGCACAGGCAAAAGGTAATAAGAGCTTCAAAAAGGATGATGCCCAGCTTCGTCACGGGCTCCATGCCATTAGACGCCGTTTTGTAGTACGCCTCCTCGAACTCCCGGATTCTTTTGCGCTGATGTTCACCGTCCTCACGGGCAGATGCTTTTGTTTCCGCGGCTTCCTGTGTTTCCATTCTTTCCATGCTTTCCGCGTTTTCCATGTTTCCCGTACTTTTTGCATTTCCTGCGATTTCCAAGCCTCCCATGTTTTCCACGCTTCCCGTATTTTCCCCAAAGGAAATCAGCCTGCCCGCCTCCATGATTCCGACATAGTCCGCCTTCTGCTCCAGTTCCTCCGTCAGATGCGTCACCATCAGAACCGACGCGCCCTTCTCCGCCATGACGGTCTGTACCATATAAAGAAAATCATGGCGGAAGACGGGATCAAGACCCGCCGTCGCCTCGTCGAGCAGAAACAATCTGGTATCATGCGCCATTGCAAACGCCATCTGAAAGCGCATACGTTCCCCGCGCGACATAGTTCCCACGGCTTTTGCGGCGGACAGTTCCATTTTCTTCATGGCATCCTTGAACGTTTCTAACTCAAAGCTTTGGTACAGCTTCCCGAGCAGTATGGCATTCTGTTCCGCAGAATATTGTTCGAGAAATAAATTTCGCTCCGCCACCAGCCCCAGATGCTCCAGCGCCGCCGTGTGATTTTGCCGGATATCCTCGCCCATGAAACGGATCGTTCCCGTGTAATTCTGCTTGGGATTCATAATTGTATCGACAAGCGTCGACTTTCCTGCTCCGTTCGCCCCGGCAAGCCCCATCAGATAGCCCGTCGGAAGCGCGAAGCTGACATCCTCCAAATGAAATTTACGCGTTTTCCCTGTGACATGGGAAAATTCCAGAATCGGTGTGTCATTTATCTGCGTGTCCATTGTCTGTGTGTCCATTGTCCGCCTCACTCTCCGCTCTCATACAGTGCATTCATCATTTCCACAAGCTCCGCAAGCGACAGCCCCGCGCCTTTGGCTTCCGCGATAATCTCGCCGAGGCGCTTTTCGAGCATTACGAGCTGTTTCTCCTTCAGGTAATCCGTGTTGTACTCACAAACGTAGAATCCCTTGCCCTGCGCAGAACGAATCAGCCCTTCCTTTTCCAATTCCTCATAGGCGCGCTTCGTTGTGATGACGCTGACGCCAAGCTCCGCCGCAAGTCCCCGGATGGACGGAAGCGCTTCGCCCGCCACAAGCGCCCCTGTGACAATTTCATTTTTCAGTTGATTGACGATCTGCTCATAGATTGCCAATGTGCCCTGCGGCTGTATCACAATTTTCATTTTCCCGCTCCGTTTCTCTGAGCTGCGCTCAAATCGATCCTTCAAAGTACACCGCGGCATCCAATACCTCCGGCGCTCTGCGCAGCATCCTGACGGTGACCGGCAGTTCCAGTACCGCCATCGGCACGAGCACCACCCATTTCAAATATCCGTCGAACTCGCCCGCCCACATGGAAATAATAATCAAAAACAACCCCATGAGGTTTGCCACGATCATTGCGTATGTCTCCCATCCGTCCGCTCCGCCATAAAATGCGACCGACTGCTTTTTTATGGTACACACCGCGATCCGCTCTGCCCGAAGGAGGCTCGTACAGACCGCCTCGCCTGCCACCGCAAACACAACGCACGCACCATACCACACACTCACATCCCAAAGCACAGTAAGCAGCCCCATCGCCAGCGCCGCAATCCCGACCGGGAATAATACCTTGAATGCGTATGCCCTGGCAAGATACGCATGTCTCTCCGCCGCATCCATGGGACAGAGGTACATCAGCTTCGGCATTGTCACCGGGTGCAGATGCGCCGCATATGGTGCATACAGGATGATAACCGCCGTCACATAAAACGTACCGATTACCAGGGCTCCCTTTTCATATAGCCGCGAAAAACAAGGAAATACCACCAGGCAATATATCATCAGGGTAGCGCTTCCCGCCAGCTTCCACCGCCCCGCCCGATATGCCATAAAATAATCACAAATGATCCGTTTCACCTTATTCCCCTCCTGCGCTTTGTCACAAAATACATGAGTTCTTCCAGCGTCGGCACCGCAACGGCAAGCGCGTTGTCATAACTGTTCCTTTTGTGATGGCGCACGAGCGCGCGCACCCCAAACGCTCCCTCTTCGATATGAATGACGTCCTCCTTCGGCAGCAGCCGGATCTTGTATGCCTCTCCCGTCACCAGACGGTACGAATCGCGCAGCGTTTCAATATCGTCCGACATCAGGCACCTTCCTTTTTCCAGATAGGTAATGTAGTCCGCTATGCGGTCAAGGTCTTCCGTCAGATGCGTAGATAATATGACGCTCCGCGTCCCGTCCGAAATGAACTCCTTTAACACTTTAAAGAATTCTGCGCGGAATTTCGGATCAAAATTTCCTGCTGGTTCGTCAAGTACCAGCAATCTCGGATTGTGCGCCAGCGCGAACGCCAACTGGAACTTCAATTCTTCTCCCGTAGATAATTTCCGGTATTTACGCTCCGGCGCAAGGGAAAAACGCTCCAGATATTTCAGAAATATCTCCGGCTGATACGCAGAATAATACGCTCCGTAGCGGTCAGCATTCTGCCGCAGAGTATAGCCGGGATCGAACAGCCTCTCAAGCAGCACCGTTCCGGTCTGTTCGCGGATCTTGCGCCCGCTCTCCTCATAGGAATGTCCCGCCACGCGGACGCTTCCGGCATCCGCGCGGTACAGCCCCAGAATCAGATGCAGCAGCGTCGTCTTGCCCGCCCCGTTCGGCCCGATCAGCCCCATGATATACCCCTCGGGCAGCGAAACATTGATGTCCTTCATATGAAAAATTCCGAGATGCTTTGATACATCGTTCAATTCTAATAACATCAGACTGTCTCCCTCTCTGTACCTGCGTTTCCCTTCTGCAATATGTGTGCATTTACTGTACATATAAATATATACACATTATTTACAGTTTTGTCAATGCCTATTTTTCATACAGACAAATATACGTATATATTTCACGTTCCATCATGCACTCCTACACATACGGGTTATCCTTTGCCATATTCCGCGCCTCTCTGGGTGTACAGCCAAAGCGGTCCTTAAACATCCTGTAGAACAGCTTTTGATTGTAAAATCCGTGCCGTTCCATAATTTCCTGCACCGCATCGTCCGTGTGCAGAAGATCCTGATAGATATAATTGAGCCGCACCTGGTTCACATAACGGATAAAGGACGTACCGGTGCTCTGCTTAAAGAATCTGCAGAAGTACTCCCTGTTCAGACCAAGCGTATCCGCTGCTTCCTGCAAGGTAATCTCCCTCCCATAATTGTGTTCCACATAGGCGCAGATCTGTTCGAGCCGCTCCATATTTCCGATTTTCGCGTCTGACGCCGCCTTTGTTACCGGCTCGGTAAAATGCTCGATCAGGCTCGCCAGTATCTTAAGAATCAGCGCGGTGCTTTTCAACTGATAGGTCTGCGTCTGATTGACATAAAGCACCGTCAATTCTTTCAGGCAGCCGCACAACTCACTGTAATATTCCTGTTTGCCGGGCAGGATCCGCTGTCCCGTGCAGTGGATTGCCATCGGCCCGGCATCCGGCAGATAACGCCTTAAAAGCTGCCTTGATACGTGAATGCAGATACCCATAGTCTGCGGCAGCGCATAGATCACCTCGTGAATGTGCGCATAGTCGATCACGATCGCATCCAGCGGGTTTAATTCATAGCGTTCTCCATCCATGCGCACCGTCGCATGACCGTTTAAAATATAGAGAATCTCCAATTCCCTGTGCCAGTGAAAGGGCGAATTATGCTTCATGGTAACGAACCGGATGTCAAACCCGATGTCCGGCTCCAGATTAATATCTTCATAGGTATTCTCCGTCATATTACTTTTTTCTTTTTCTATCTTCAATTGTTTTCCCCTCCGCTTTCCTTATGATTTCATTTTTCTTCGCTTCTGTTTTCTTCGGTTTCGCTTCTGTCTTTTCCTGGCTCTATTTTATACCGAAAAGCAAAAAAGTCAATATCGCCTTATTTTTTGCTAATATACTATCTATATTATTGTGATTCTTCCGTGTATTATAATATCTGTCAGCAGGAAATAAACTGACAAGAAAGTAAAAATACACTATGTTATTAAAACAAGGAGGAAAATCCTCTGCTCGCCAGCGGGCTCGCATTTTCCTTCGGAAAACAAGGAGGATTATTATGTTAAAGAAATTCAAGAACTATTTCACAAAAAATATTGATTCCATCGCAGCAAGCGTTGCAATGATGAACGGTACAGACATCTATCCATTTCTCCAGTAATCCGGAGGATGGATATGTACAGAGAAAAATTTCATAGCGTTTTACACACCAAAAAGGAGCATATCTGAAAATCCCAAACGATTTTACAGATATGCTCCTTTTTCTTACATGTTCTTAACCTTGGCAATATCTACCGGCGTCAGCGTATCCATCGCAGTCTCAAGGCTGCGCGCGAGCGCATTTGCCGTATCCATCGCCGTGATACAGTAAACGCCTGTCTCAATCGCATTTCTGCGGATCAAAAAGCCGTCGCGGGTCTTATCCCCATTTCCCTGTGTCGGAGTATCAATGACAAGATCGATCTTGTGTCCCAAAATCAAGTCCATGACATTCGGGGACTCTTGCGAAATCTTATTGACACGGAGCGCATTCACGCCGTGCTCCTGCAAATATTTCGCGGTGCTTCTGGTCGCGTAAATCTTGTAGCCGAGCGCCTCAAAACGCTTTGCAACACCGACTGCCTCCGGCTTATCCGCATCCTTGACCGTCATGATCATCTGCTTATACTGCGGCAGCTTCACGCCCGCACCCAAAAACGCCTTGTACAACGCCTCGTTGAAGGTCTTTGCAATACCAAGGCACTCTCCGGTGGACTTCATCTCCGGTCCGAGGGAAATCTCTGCGCCGCGCAGCTTCTCGAACGAGAATACCGGCATCTTGATCGCAATATAGTCAGCCGTCGGCGCAAGTCCCGGCTCATAGCCAAGTCCACGGATCGTATCGCCGATGATGACCTTCGTCGCCAGATCAACAATCGGAATGCCCGTCACCTTGCTGATATACGGAACGGTTCTGGACGAACGCGGGTTGACCTCGATCACGTAAACTTCCTCGTTCATCGCGATAAACTGGATATTGATAAGCCCGACAACATGCAGCGCCTTTGCGAGACGCTTCGTGTACTCGACGATCGTCTCCTTGACATGATCGCTGATGGTCGGCGCCGGATATACGGAAATACTGTCTCCCGAATGCACGCCGGTACGCTCAATATGCTCCATGATACCCGGAATCAAAATATCCGTGCCGTCGCACACCGCATCGACCTCGATCTCCTTGCCCTGAAGATATTTATCTACAAGAATCGGGTGATCCTGCGCAATACGGTTGATGATACCGATGAATTCCTCGATTTCTTCGTCGCTGAACGCAATCTTCATGCCCTGTCCGCCAAGCACATAGGACGGACGCACGAGCACCGGATAGCCAAGACGGTTCGCAACCTCCTTCGCCTCCTCCGCAGTAAAGACGGTGCCGCCTGCCGCCCGGGGAATCTGCGTCTCCTCAAGAATCTTATCGAAAAGCTCGCGATCCTCCGCCGCATCGACGTCCTCCGCCTTCGTGCCGAGAATCTTAACGCCCATCTTCATCAGGCTTTCGGTCAGCTTGATTGCGGTCTGTCCGCCGAACTGTACGACTGCGCCGTCCGGCTTCTCAAGCTTTACGATCGCCTCGACGTCCTCCGGCGTCAGCGGCTCGAAATAGAGCTTGTCCGCGATATCAAAGTCCGTCGATACCGTCTCCGGGTTATTGTTGACGATGACCGTCTCCCAGCCTTCCTTCGCAAACGCCCAGGTACAGTGTACGGAACAGTAGTCGAACTCGATGCCCTGTCCGATACGGATCGGTCCGGAACCAAGCACGAGCACCTTCTTTTTCGGGTTCGTCTCCGCCGCCTCGTTCTCGCTTCCGAACACAGAATAATAGTATGGCGTGGAAGCCTCAAACTCTGCCGCACAGGTATCTACCATCTTATAAGCCGCCACGATTCCGTTGTCGTAGCGCATATCGTGAATTTCCTTCTCGCTCTTTCCGGTAAGCTCCGCAATCACATTGTCCGGGAACTCAATGCGCTTTGCCTCCGCAAGCAGCTCTACCGTGAGCGGCTCGTTCTTAAGCTTCTGCTCCATCTCGACGAGAATTGCCAGCTTGTCGATAAACCATTTGTCAATCCTGGTAATCGCATGAATCTCATCATAGCTGACGCCGCGGCGCAGCGCCTCTGCGATCACCCAGATGCGTCGGTCGTCCACTATCTCAAGCTGCTCGCGAAGCTCTGTGTCCGAAAGTTCTGTAAAATCATACGACATCAGACTGTCCACGTGCTGCTCCAAGGAACGGATCGCCTTCATGAGCGCGCCCTCGAAATTATTGCAGATACTCATGACCTCTCCGGTCGCTTTCATCTGTGTCGTCAAAGTACGCTTCGCCGTGATAAACTTATCGAACGGAAGTCTCGGAATCTTGACTACGCAGTAATCGAGCATCGGCTCAAAGCTTGCATAGGTCTTTCCCGTGATGGCGTTCTTGATCTCGTCGAGCGTATAGCCGAGCGCGATCTTCGCCGCAACCTTCGCGATCGGGTAGCCTGTCGCTTTAGACGCAAGCGCGGAAGAGCGGGATACACGCGGGTTTACCTCGATTACGCAATATTCAAATGTGTCCGGATGCAGTGCATACTGCACGTTACATCCGCCCGTAATATTTAATTCGGATATAATATTGAGCGCAGAAGTACGCAGCATCTGATACTCCTTATCGCCAAGCGTCTGGGACGGCGCTACAACGATGGAGTCTCCCGTATGAACGCCGACCGGATCGATGTTCTCCATATTACATACCGTGATGCAATTACCGTTTGCATCGCGCATCACCTCGTACTCGATTTCCTTCCAGCCTGCAATGCAGCGCTCTACAAGCACTTCCCCGACACGGCTTAAACGCAGTCCGTTCGTTAAAATTTCTACAAGCTCCGTCTCATTGTGCGCGATACCGCCGCCGCTTCCGCCGAGCGTGTATGCCGGACGGAGCACGACCGGATAGCCGATGGTGTTGGTGAACTTAATACCATCCTGCACATTGTGTACGACCTCAGACGCAGCACACGGCTCACCGATCTTCTCCATGGTGTCCTTGAACGCCTGACGATCCTCCGCCTTGAAAATCGTCTCGGCAGTCGTACCGATCAGCTTCACGTTATATTTATCCAGAATGCCTTTCTCGGAGAGCTCCATACCGAGATTTAATCCTGCCTGTCCGCCGAGGGTCGGCAGAATGGAGTCCGGCTTTTCCTTTGCGATAATCTGCTCTAAAACAGGAACGGTCAACGGCTCAATGTAGACCTGATCCGCAATGTCCTTATCCGTCATGATGGTCGCCGGGTTCGAGTTCACGAGCACGACCTCGACGCCCTCTTCCTTTAAGGAGCGGCACGCCTGTGTTCCCGCGTAGTCAAACTCCGCCGCCTGACCGATGACGATCGGACCGGAACCAATTACAAGTACCTTGTGTATCTCTTTATTTCTTGGCATGTTATATCCTCCATATATTCACAATCGCAAAAGAATTTCCGCAGGAAATTCTTTTAACAATTAAGCGCCACTGCACTTAATTGTTTGACATCATTTCTATAAACCGATCAAACAGGTACGCGGAATCCTGCGGTCCCGGGCATGCCTCCGGATGAAACTGCACGGTGAAGATCTTCTTACCGACATAGGATAATCCCTCGTTCGTTCCGTCGTTGACATTCACAAATGCCGGCTTGGCAACCCCAGGATCAAGCTTGTCTGTATCCACAACATAACCATGATTCTGCGAAGAGATATAGACACGGTTCGTCTCAAGATCCTTTACCGGATGATTGCCGCCGCGGTGTCCGTATTTCATCTTGTGGGTATCTGCTCCGGTCGCGAGCGCCATGAGCTGATGTCCGAGGCAGATCGCAAAAATCGGTGTATCCGATTCGTACAGCTTTCTGATTTCCGCAATGATCTCCTTACATTCCTTCGGATCGCCCGGTCCGTTACTAAGCATAATGCCGTCTGGATTTGCCGCGAGAATCTCCTCCGCGGTCGTATGCGCCGGATAAATCGTTACGTCACAGCCACGCTTGCTTAAGGAGTCCGCGATATTATTCTTCGCGCCTAAGTCAAGCAATGCTACCTTCTTCGGAGAAGCCGTATTCGCCTGCTTTTTCAATACTCGTTTCTCGGTACAGGTCACCTTGTCCACAACGTTGCCTGTCGTATAAGCCTTTAATCTGGGAATAATTTCTTCTATATTATAGTTCTCATTCGTGGTAATCATGCCGTTCATCGTTCCCTTTTCACGGAGAATCTTTGTCAGGGCACGCGTGTCGATTCCGGCAATTCCCGGAATATCATACTTCACAAGGAAATCCTGAATCGTTCCCTCACAGCGGAAATTGCTCGGCATTCTGGAAAGTTCCCGCACGATATAGCCGTCCGGCCACGGGCGTGCGGACTCCATATCCGGCGTAATACCATAGTTTCCGATTAATGGATATGTCATAACGACCGCCTGTCCTGCATAGGACGGATCCGTCAGCACCTCCAGATATCCAGTCATTGATGTGTTGAACACAATTTCACTGACGACTTCCCTCGTAGAGCCAATACTGGTTCCGGTAAACACATTCCCATCTTCGAGTATCAAAAAAGCTTTCATACGTCTTCCTGTCCTTTCACCTTTTTTCCCAAAAAAAAAAACGTTTCCGTTTTCTTTCTTCTTACAGCGCCTGATCCGCGCAGCCTGCACGGCGAGCGGCACTCTTCCATATGGGCAGTCCTGTTGCCTTTTCATTCACTTCGGCAATTCGCAATTTGTATTGTTACTTGCTAAATTGTAAAAAGTTTATCATATCAGAGGATATTTTTCAACCTTTTTCGGGAAACAAATAATACCGAGAATTTATGCATAAATATATACATTTTATACATTTATGCCAAAACGGATGTTATGTCAATCTTTTCCGTCTGACATAACATCCGCTGCTTTTTCTACGGCATCTGAAACTCCGTCGGCTCTCCATAATGCCTGATCGTCAGAATTTCTTTTTCACAGGGCTGTTCCGCAGTACCACGCACCCCCCTGCCCTCTTCATAGTATCTCCTTTGTACTCATTCTACCTCTTGCCACAACGAACTGTCCGTCCGGTAATCTTCCAATTCCTCCATCGTCCATTCCGTCTCTGCCCAGCCGCGCGCGATAAGATTTCCGTCATTGTAATGATAGGTCATATTCAACAGCACCCCGTCCTTACAGAGAAGAAAATTACTGAACATTCTTCCGTCCACGATCTCACCTGAGAGCATTCTTCCGGCAACATCTGCGTCAAATGCCGGTGCGTCGGCAAGCGTATCGCTCTCCAGGCAGATCTTCTCATAATATGCTTCATCCAGTGCATCATCGTGGCGGAAAACCTCCTCCAGTTCATAGCAGGTTCCATTGGACAGATTGATGACACGGGTACGAAGATCATAATATTCCGAGTAAATATTCCCAAGAAAATATGCGTCTCTATACGCCACGCAGAGTATGTCATTGCTCATGTAGGTAATCTCATAATATACGTTGCTCTCAAGGTAGAGATAATCGTCGTCATAGATTAACTGATCCAACTGCGGCTCGGGGTACATACAATCCATCTGCACACATGCAGCGTCCCTTAATATCCCATTGATTGCCGAAGCATCTCTTCCGTCGTCAAACGCGATCTGCGGATAGCTTACCGCAATCATAAGATGCCGCCTGCTGCTCTCATCCGAATCCTCGATACGCTGCGTTTCTACCGTATAGGCGAGCTCTTCTGCCACATAGATTCTCTCCTCCGGAATTAGGAAATCCACTCCGAGAGCATCCCGCAATTCCTGCGGCTCTCTGTCCTCGTCCTCCTCTACGGCACTTTCTGCGTCTGCCCCCAGATCACCGATGTTCCACAGCGCGTTTCCGTTTTCTGCTCCGCCAATTCTTGCCACCCGGGTCGAAAAAACTTTATGCTGCGGGGCGTTCTGCTCATTCCAGTAACCCACAACACTCTCAACAAGCAGCCATACTACTACAACGACTGCGACCACCGCCGCGACAATTCCGAAAATGACGACTCCCATCGGCGCCTTGCGCCGCCTCTCATCATCCATCCGTTCCTGTGGATAAGGCTGCTCATTCCACGCATCTGCATACGGCTGCTGTGCGGCCTGCTGCTCATTCTGGTATGGCTGCCACGGATTCCGGTTGTTCGAATACCGCCCCGCCATCGGCTGTGCGCCCGCATTCTTCCAGCGTTCCGTCATCCTTACCTCATCCGGGCGCAGTCCGCACACCCGTACCGCAAACTGCTCCATTTCCCGCCTGAGCATATCTTCCAATCCCATGCCCCAGTAAGCCTGCCTTACCGCAAATACCGTAATCTGTCCGTCGGACTCCATTGCACTGAATGCGCATAGTGCACCGTTCTCAAATGCTCCCCATAAGAACAGCTTATCTTTACACATTTCCACCCATAAATGGTCGGGATCGACATATCTTTGGTATGCCTCCCCGCCTTCACGAAATCCCTCAAGCGCCACCTGTGATGCCTGCTGCAGTTCCTCCGTATTTAAACGCCGAATCTCCATCCTGTCTACTGCCTTCCTACAATTCTTCTATTTCGCCAAATTCCTCCGGCAATTCTTCACCCGTTCCGTCCCATACGATTCGCTGCGCTGATTCGTCGTTTACCATATGATGTACTGTTACCCCGGTTATCACTACAAATGCAAACAGAAGTACCGCCGATGCAAGCGCAATGATTTTCTTCGCGCTGACTTTCTTCGTCGGATACGTCACCTCGCGTTTCGGTGTGGACATTCCATAACCCGCATTTCCCGGATAAGCCTGCGGCATTCCATAACCCGCATTTCCCGGATAAGCCTGCAGCATTCCGTAGCCCGCATTTCCCGGATAAACCTGCGGCATTCCGCGGCCTATGTTCACCGGGTCCGTCTGCGGCACCGACCAAATGCGCCGCTCCAGCGGTACATAGTTCTGCCCTGCCGCACTTCCCTGAATCAAAGTAAAGCCGATGTGGTAGAAATACGACGCCACGACAGGCGACACACAGATCGTCACATGTTCCCTGTGCAGCATAGACGCGGCATAAATGCACATCCGGTTGACAAGCTCTGCACCCACATGGCGTCTTGCAAACTGCGGCTTCACATACAGCATCGTGATATGTCCCACATTCTGCATTGCACCGACGCCGCACATCTGACCGTTCTCAAATGCACCCCACAGATACAGCCTGCCTGCACTCATCTCCTGCCACAGATTTTCAAGCCTCACATACCCATAATACTGCGCGGCATCCTCCTGCCTTGCATAAGGGCGCACACAGACTTCATAGACCTGATTTGCCGTATATATTGCGCACTGCAGTTCATTTCCGTATAATAACCGAATTTCCATCTTCGTCCTCTTCCTGTTATCCTATTTCTCTGTATCGAACTTCCTTTCATTATAACCAAGCCCCCTGCTCTTCGCAAGGGGCTTGATGAAACATGGCGACTGTTATTTTGAATTTTTTCAACCGCCGGCTGCCATCGGAATCTCCAATATCTCCTTCAAACATTCTATCCTGTAATCCGCCAATTCACAACGGCAGGCATCCCCAATCGCAACAGCCGCCATGCCTGCCCTCTTTGCTGCCTCAATCCCGGAACAGGCATCCTCAACCACCGCGCACTCCTCCGGTTTTACACCCAGGAACTCCGCCGCCTTTAAAAATACTTCGGGATCAGGCTTTGATTTTGTAATATTGGTGCCGTCCGATATTTTGTCAAAAGCGTCTGACAGTCCCACTTTTTTCAATATATATTTTGCATTCTTACTTGAGGAGCCAAGTGCGACTCCAAATTTTCTCTCCCTTAACGCCCGCAGTGTATACCGCGTCTCTTCACTTACATCCTCCGGCGACATCCCGCCAAGAAGCTCCCTATATATCCTATTCTTCTTCTCCGCGAGCGCTTCCTTTTGCTCCTCCCGCAGTTTTGGACCTTCATATTTTTCCAGAATGATCTCAAGGCTTTCCATCCTGCTTACGCCGCGCAATCTGTGGTTGATTGTCTCGTCAAAATAAATCCCCAGCTCGTCCGCTATCGCTTTCCATGCCAGATAATGATACCGATCCGTAAAAACAATTACTCCGTCCAAATCGAAAATAAATGCCTTTATCGCCATAATACTACCTCGCTCTTCCTACATTTTTCTAAACTTGTATACCTCATTCAAAAGTTGATCCGAAACGGCTTTATTGCTTTTTGCTTCTTCCCTGATGTCCGAAATAGCGCCTGCAAAATTCGACACACTCTCGGTGGCGGTCGCCACGCCCTCCGCACTCTCATTCATTGCACGGGAGATATTACTTATTCCATTTGCAATTTCATTCATGCTGCTCTGAAGTGTAAGCACATTTTCCGAAAAAACATTCATGATTTCATTCATAGACTCTGTCCTCTGGTAATAGATATCCGCCGCCCCCTCAAAGCCCTTATAATCCTCCATGACTTCTCGCTGCATATATTCAATCACGTCGTTCGCATTACGCATCAGATTTTCCACGGCTCCTACTACGTTGCCGCTGATCTTCTGAATATCATTTGCAGTCTCACGGCTGTTTTCCGCAAGACTGCGGATCTCATCTGCCACGACCGCAAAGCCTTTTCCCGCTTCCCCGGCTCTTGCCGCCTCAATTGATGCATTTAATGCCAGAAGATTCGTCTGGCTCGCAATCTCCAAAATATCATTTGTCAGATGATTGATCTCCTCCACCTGCTTACTTTCTTCTATTGAAGTAAACAGCGCCGTCTGCTTATCATTTATTGTTTCTTTTACCGCTTCCAGCCTCACGTCGGTCTGTTCTTTTACTCCGGCAGCAAATGCCATAACGTTTCCGGCAAGCTCATTTCCCTCTTCTGCCTTCCTCTGCACGGTAGCGACCGCTTCAACAACCCCGGACGTATTTTTATTTAAATGGTCAATGGTCGCTGCAATCTCTTCAATTCCCGCATTCAATTCCTCCATGACCGCCGACATGTTTCCCATATCATCATCCGAAGAAATAATTTTCTGGTTCATTGTGCTTACGGACATGCCAAGCAGGTCAGACTGCTCTTTGATCTTCTTCATGACATTCTGAAGGTTTTCCATAAAATCATTGATTCCCTGGCTCAACTGACCAATCTCATCTTTCGATCTGATTTTAATCCGCTCCGTAAGATCGCCCTGATTCTCATTAATATCGGAGATGATTCTGGTCAGTTGACGGCTTGCTTCACGAGCCGGTCTGCTGACTGATTTCTTCATGACGATCATAATAAAAATTACCGTCAGAAAAAATGCCAGAAACATCATTCCGGTAACACGCCCGCCGATTTCCACGGAACGGTTATAAGCAAAAGACGCATCGGAAATTGCATTTTGCAGCGTTTCCATCAAAGCTGTCTCCACTGCCTCGCCTTCTCCTTCGACCAACCCCTGAAACTCCTGGCTTAACGTCTGGTTCGCCATCGCAAAATCTCCGGCATCCACATATCCCTGAATTTTCACGAACTGCGCCTGCACCTTGTCCATGTAGCTTTCATATGTCAAAAATGCTTCCGCAAGCTCCAAGGCTTCCGCTTTTTGCAGATAATACTCAATATTGCTCTCATTCTCCGCTATGGAAATCGCCTCTTTCGCCAGTGCAGCTTCCAATCCCTCACGCAATTCTTCATTATCATAGAGGGCAATAATGTTCAAATACTTCTGGCTTCTCTCCATACTTTTTTCTAATTCGGAGATTTCGCTCCTTACGGGCAGATAATATTCCGTAATTTTTTCTCCGGCAGTCTTTACCTGCTGCTGCGTAATAACAGATGTTCCCACATTTACAAGAAAAATGAAAAACAACAGCATCACCATACTCATGACCTTATTGCCAATCTTCTTCATTTCCTGCCTCCTTTGTTTCTCCCGGAGCATTTTTACCCGTGCAGATTATATTTGCGCAGGAAATACGCCGGCGTACAGCTCCATGCATGACAATAGCTATTTACGATACAGGAACCATAGGGAGATTCCGATGGATTGCCCGGGTTGAACAATTCATAAAAAGTATCTGCGCCGTCTTCCATCATTCCTCCCCAGTAATGCATCATGTACGCATAGGCCTCCTTTTCCATTCCCACCTGAATAAGTGCCTCAACATAACAATGATTCATATAAGGAGTCACCATCTCCACCGCATCTTTACAACGGCGCATGTGTTCAAGAACCTGTATATTTTCCTCCTTCTCCAGACACTCTGAGAGTACTCCCCACACCTGGCTTGCATAGGAAATCTGCTTCTTGCTGCCGCTGACAAACAGTTCTTTTTCCCGATCGTAAAAATAATCCAACGCCGCCTGCTTCTTTAACGCCATATCCCTTTTGATTTCTGTGATATCCTCAGGGATTTCCAAAAGTTCTGCCAGCAGGCACAGCCTCTTTGCACAATACAGATATACGAACTGCGCCCCCGCCTGTTTATTCAATTCAAGGTTCCAATCGAGAAAACACCAGCCAAGCACGTCGCTGTCGCGCACCACATGATTTTCGTCAAAGTTCTCCTGCGCCAATTCCCACTGACGGCGGGCCGTCTTATATAGTTCCCGTGCTGTTTCCAGATCCTTCGATACCGCCGCATAATCATAAAGCGCCGCAATAAAGAACAAGGAATAGTCAAACATATAAGTATCATCACCGCAGACCTCCGGCTCTGTAAAAAGACATGCCGGAATACGTCCTTCCTCATCTGCAACTGCCGCAAACAGATACATGCATCGTTTTACCAGCGAATAATTGCCATAGGAAACATAATTGGTAAGCGCCTCAAGCCGCAAATCTCCGAGCCAGAGTCTTCGATCCCTTTTAGGTCCATCCTCAAACACATCCTGCATACAATTCCGCAAGGTACGGAGCGCGACCTCGTCCATGCGCATCTCTTTCGCATTTCCCTGATAAACAGTCAGCGCCGCATCTTCTGCACTCGTGGTTACTTTTGCATACGCATCATCCAGTACCAGCCCGTATTTGTCAGAAACAGCAGTAATATCTATTACCACATAGCGAAACGCGTATCTCCGTGGCATTGCCACCTCTGCCGGAAGCACATCTACATGAATCCGTTCCTCCTGAATCCATGATGCACAGATCCATCCCTGATACCGTGAGGAATCCTCTTCTATTTCCTTTTTCACTTCGCAAAATTTGACCTTCAGCAATGCGGGCGCGTCCTGATGGCTGCCCTCACCGTGCATACGAAAGAAAAATCTGCCGACAAAATGATTTCCGAAATCAAGCACGATCCGGCCGCCGGTGCAATATATTCCGTCCGGTATCCAAACCGGTCTTACAACGTCCTCATTTAAAACAGGCTTTATTGCCTCCGCTTTTTCCAAAAAATATTGATTCATAGCTTTCACCACACTTAATATTTCAGATATTCCTTTCCCAAAAACGGATCGACCGGGCTTTTTCCCTTAAACTCAGACTTCCCGACCAGCTTTTCCACTACACTTTCGATAACATAATCATTATTGGAATATCCGTTGATGTATGTTTTTATCATTGGCACGTCGATTAAATGATACGGATTTGCAAGGCTTACGAACACGACCGGCCGCTCCTCCACAAACCACGGAAGGTTATTTCCATTCCCCCAAAAAGTATACCAGTTGATGCGGTTCGTCGTCTTATTTGATGCGTTCTCGACATTCCCAATATAGATCACCAGATCATAGGAATCACGGAATGTCCTCGTGTCAGGATGAAAACTTTCAAAGTTCTCTTTCTCGTACAAACTCACCTGAAATCCATTTTTCTCAAGCTCCAATTTAAAAGTTTCTGCCACATGTTCATTCGACGGAAAATCTCCGAGAATCTCAAGCAATACCTTTTTGTATTTCTCCGCAGAAACCGGAAGAAGCTGCTGTGTGTCCTTTACAAGCGTTACTGCCTCATCCGCACAACTTTTCGCCAGTGCCACGTGCTCCCTGCATTTTAAGACCGACAGCGCGTTCTCTTTTGGGACGAGCGTTCCCGCCGCCTGCTTTTCGTGAAGCTTAAGAGCAGCCTTCATTCCCAGAATCCGGGTGAGCGCATCATCCAAGCGTTCCTCCGTAAGCACGCCCCGCTCATATCCCTTTTTCATAAATTCAAAATCTTCGGAGAGCTCCTTGTTAAAGAGGAACATATCACAACCTGCGGTGATGCTCCACGGAACAGCGTCCTCTCTCTTCATCGCGCAGCAAAAGCCGACCATGGGCGTAGCATCTGTCGTAATCACTCCGTTAAAGCCCAGCTTTCCACGCAAAAGATCAGTCAGAAGTTCCTTTGACAGGGATGCCGGAATCAGCTTATCCGGCGTCTTTGGATTAAAATACTTCTGATAGGACGGCAGTGCAATATGCCCGACCATAACGCTTAACGCCCCTCCTGCGATCAGTTCCGCATAGATTTTTCCGTAAGTCGCATCCCACTCCTCGCAGCTCATGGTGTTTACGCTCGTCAGAAGGTGCTGATCCACCTCATCCATTCCGTCTCCCGGAAAATGCTTGATCGCCGGCGCTACATGTTCCTCTGCCGCACCCCGCAGAAATTCCTTTGCCATCTCAAGTACCTGTTCGGGATTGGAGCCATAGGTTCTTACATTCGTGATAGGGTTTCTCCAGTTATAGTCAATATCCACGACAGGCGCAAATGCCCAGTTGCATCCGACTGCAGCACCTTCTTTGCATGAGATTCTGCCTAAATGATAAGCATACTCTTTCTTTCCTGTCGCGGCGATCTGCATCTGTTTTCCAAAATATGTACCGTTCTCTGCGATCCCGTTCCCGCCTGCTTCCAAATTTGCCGCAATCAGGAGAGGAATCCTGCTCTTCTTCTGAAGATATCTGTGCGTTTTCTGCATTTCTGCCGCATCTCCCGTGCGGTACAGGATCCCCCCGATGTGATGCCGCAGTATCACATGATCGAGATAATCGGGATCTGCGGAATATCCAATCGGACAGAACAACTGTCCTATTTTTTCATCAAGAGTCATACTTGCTTTTACGTCGCTGACCCATTGAATATCTTTCTCCGACAGACCAAATGGCGCCGCCTTTAAATCAACCATTGTAACCCCCTTTTCCTATTTTTGTTCGCCGCTCCTTTTCTTACCTGTGATAAGAGCAGCAAACGTATGTTCATTGTTCAAATAAATCAGGAACCCGACAAGTACCAGCGCACTTACGAGAGACTGAATTTCACTGGAAAGCCCCAGCCGGACAAACCCAAGCTGAATCGCGGCATAGGTTATGGCTCCGAGGATAATTCCAAAATGATTCTCCGAAAATCTTCCGATAAAAGCCCCGATGAACATCGGAAGGAACGCGACGAACATTGCCCCCATCGAGCCAAAATTGAGAGATGCCTGAATCGTTCCCGTCAGCGTTGCGTTGATGTATCCGACCATCGCCATCATTCCGCCTGCAATCGCATAACAGCCGACTGCATTTCCCACCTCTTTGATTCCTGTATCTACCGCAACCTTCTGTCCGTCCTTTAACGCAGCATAATGGAAACCGAATTTTGTGCCATTCATAACGATATACATAAACAGAAATGCCACAAGCGTCACGATCACCATATTGGGAATACTTGCAGCGAACTGCGTCAGTTCGACTTTTGTTCCAAAAGAAACGCCGGAACCGGAAATCATGGAGACTAATGCCTCATATAACAGCGTCACGCCTAAGGATGTGATAAGTGCAGGAAGCTTTAACAGTACATACAGGGTTCCGGAAATCATTCCCAGCACAATTCCGGCAAGCAGTGTGATAACCAGCATTGCAGTTGAGGACAAGCTGTACCGGATCGTGAGCGTAGCTCCGATCACGGAAGCCAGCAGTGAAACAGAGCCCAAAGAAAAATCAAATCTCCCCGAATCCAGATTGATCGAAAGTGCAAATGTCGTCAGGCTGACTGTAGCGACCGATCTTAAGAAAATCAGTACATGATTCGAGGTTTCAAAAAAAGTGATTCCCTGTACTGCGCATAATAGATAAAAAATAAGTATGGTTCCGACCGGAATCGCACCGATCCCAAATATCCGTTTTACAATATTGCTCTTACCTGTATTCATAAGCTTATCCTTTCAAACTAAAGGGAACCCGAGCCAGCCTGACGGCTGACCCGGAAAATAGATTATTGACTTAATGCCTGAATTTCATCGAACGTATATGCACCGACGAACGTTTCAAAATCATCATAGGAAACTACATTCTCCGGTGTGGAAATATAATTGTCCAGAATACTTTTGTCATAAACCGGAGACTCCACAGAGCTCGATGCAAGATATTTATCAAATTCCTCCGCGCTCGTTGCATACCAGTAGCCCTGATCGATCTGAAACGCGTTTCCGTCTGCCGTGCGGAGCGGCGCCCCATTTATGGCATCCAGCACTGCCACGAAGATCGGAGCAATTCCGGGAGCAAATTTACCTGCCATCCAGGTAAGCTGATTATTTGCCATCGCGTCCGCATAATCCTGCGCATACGTGTCTACCGAGCCGACCTCGACGGCTCCCTGCGCCATAGAGCCAAAGAAATCCGACCCATTTCCGACTGCAAGCACCGCTTCTAAGCCTGTTGCAAACAATTTCTCAGAGATTTCTCCCCACCAAGCATCATCCATGTTGTAGCCGTTTACCGCCGATATCGTAAAAGTGTCTGATTCGAAGCTGTCCTCATCGATTCCGAGCGTTCCGTAAATAGCTGCAATAATATCATCCTTTGTCGATGCGCCGCCATAAGTAGTAGAAGGATCTGCCTCATTCATCGCCGCAATCATTCCGGCAACGCGGTAAATATGCATCTCCGTTCCGTATGCAGCAGCTCCGGTAAAAATCAGAAAGTTCGTCTTTCCTTCGTCGATAAAGAACTGCGCCATGTCATAGCCTGTCTGATACTCAGTCTCAAGACTCGGTCCGACCGAACCAACAAAATATGTGTATTCCCGATAAGTCTCATACTGCTCATCCGTCAGGGTTCCTGCCGCCACCCCATAATAGATGCCTGCATCCTCACACATTTCAATCTGTCCGGGACGATCGAAGGAAGAAAGGGAAATAATTCCCTGACAGCCCTGCATCGTGAACTGATCAATGGCATCAATCTCGCCTGCAGCATCGGTAAGCTCTTCGGAATATATAAAATCCACGTCGTACTGCGATTCCAGATACTCCTCATAATAGGCACGGAAGCTCAACGCCTCCGCAGTGGACGCATCCGACACCAATACCCCGATCTTTGCCGTCTTATCGAATCCGTAAGTGTCAACATCCGCAGCAGGTGTCCCCTGATCTGCATTTTGTTCCTTCGACACGTTTCCCACGGTTTCCGTGCCGGACGAAACGGCAGAACCGTCCCCTGTTTCGCCGCAGCCCGCCATCGCAAGTGCCGCCATCACAGTGCTAAGTACCACAGAAACTAATTTTTTGAACTTCATAGAATTTTCCTCCTTTATACCTTTAACATTGAATGTTAAATTTCTGATTATCTTGTCAACATTGCCTTCCGTCCCTTCAGCCCGGACAGTGTGACAACGCCAAGGAACAATATGGCTTTCACGCATTGACTTGCCCCTGCTGACAGATTCAAAATTGTCATAATCTGACTGAGAAGAACCATGCTGACGGAGCCAATGAGTGCCGCACTGATCTTACTTCTTGAACCGCCGGAAGCCGGCATTCCGCCGAATACGATTGCAATGATAACATCCATTCCTACGCTTGATGCAGTCGATGTTGTGATTGTCGGCGCCTTTACCACTGTAAGAAAAGCGGAAAGTCCCACACCAATCCCGGCAATCGCAAAGGCGATAATGGACAATTTCTTTACAGAAATACCCGTCAGCCTTGCGCAGACCGGATTACCTCCGACAAACTTCTCTCTTCGCCCCAACGGCGTGTAGTTATACATGATGATACAAAATCCGATAAACAAAACTAAGATCACTAATTTCATCCAGAGATTGTCATATACCCTGACTGCCTCTCTCGGAACCTCGATCTTCGCTCCGCCGCCGGAAGCAATCAAAATCTTAACCAGCGCCCCTAAGACACTTAACATGGCAATGGTCGTCACGAATACCGGAAGATTCAAAAAGGCTGCAAGTACGGAATCGAATAATTCAATTGCTACTCCGGTTGCGACCATGACGAGAAGCATGATCCATACGGATTCCCATTTGTTATAGGCAAACGCTCCGGTGATGGCGCTGACTGCGACCGCAGAACCTAATGCGATATCAAATGCTCCGGTGGTGTAGATGAACACTGCGCCGGTAGCAACGACCGCCGTGATAATCGTCTGATTCAATATCGTCTCTAACATTCGAATGCTGATTCTGTCCCCCATCAACAGGATATATATGGCTGCGAGAATCAGCAGCGCAACGATTGAAACGATCTCAATTACTTTTGATTTCCATTTCTGTTTGTTCATTCTCCGTTCTCCCTTAAATCATATAGCCGATGACATCAGACTCGTTTAGCTCCCCGCTTCGCATAACCTCGCCGCTTATCCTGCCATCCTTCATAATGATAAGACGGTCGCTCATGCCAATCAGCTCTGCCAGTTCCTCAGAAATAATCAAAATTGCTTTTCCTTCCTTTTTCATTCGGTAAATCAGTTGGTACATCGCCTGTTTTACACCGATATCGACGCCTCTCGTCGGACAGTCCAGAATCAGAATCTCGCTGTCACAGCCAATCCACTTTCCGAACACGACCTTCTGCTTATTTCCGCCGGAAAGCTCCGCTACACTCTGTTTTGTCTCCCTGCATTTTATAGAGAGCGATTTCACCTGTTCTTCCACGAGCTTGCGTTCATTCCCGCGGGTAACAATACCATGACGTGCAAGCTTCGCAAGCGCGGCGATCGAAATGTTATCCATAATAGACGCATCCATATTCAACGCCTCGGTATCACGATCCTTGGAAACGTATCCGATTCGATGCTCCATCGCCTTTTTCTCACTCGTAATCTGCGTACCTCCGAAAACCGAAACTCTTCCGCTCTCCAACTGCACCGCTCCAAACAGCGCTTTCCCGAGCGTATGCATCCCACAGCTGGATAAGCCGCCGACTCCGAGGATTTCCCCCCGGTGAAGTTCAAGGCTTAAATCCCGAAGCTTGTCTTTATAATTCGCATGCTCGATTTTCAAAACGACTTCCTCATCACAGCTTCCATCGTGATCACTTCTGTAATAATCCCCCTTCAATTCACGTCCCACCATAAGCTGTTTAATTTCTTCCTCATCAAATTCTTCCTTCACAAGGTTCTTAATCAGCTTTCCATCCCGAAGGACGGTCAGCGTATCGCACACTTCCATCAATTCTTCGAGGTCATGGGAAATAAAAAGCACGCTTCTGTCATTTGCTTTCTGTTCCTTCATCAACTCATATATCTTCTTTCTTCCTCTCTGTGAGAGGGCTGTCGTCGTCTCATCTACCACGAAAATATCCGGCTTTTTTGCTACAACTTTTGCAATCTCAATCAGCTTCCGATCCTGCATATCCAACGACACCGTTGGCATGGACGGATTCACCTCATCCATTCCTACAAGAGCAAGGATCTCTTTTGCAGCTCTGTTCATTTTTCTGCGGTCTATCAAGCAGCCCCTGCCAAACTGATCTATATTTCCAAGAAAGATATTCTCCGCAACAGATATTCCGCCGATCGTTCCGCGTTCCTGAACCACCATGCCCACCCCGTGTTCCAGTGCATCCGTCATGCTCTTTGGCGCCCAGTTCTTTCCCCTGAACTTCATCGTCCCCTCAGTCGCCTGCTGCATCCCCGCCGCAATGGATGAAATCGTACTTTTTCCCGAACCATTTTCTCCGATCAGCCCGCGAATCTCCCCGGGATACACCGTAAGATCCACATGATCAAGAGCTACGGTCAGACCAAAATGCTTGGAGATATTTTCCATCTGCAAAATAGGTTCCTTCATGACATTCACCCTTCCTTCATCATTTGATATACTCATTATAGAATTTTCTCCGCTTTCTCCAATTCATATCTTTGTTCAATTATCATGTATTTTCTTGTTATAAATGTTATATTTATTCTATCAATCTGTATTATCTTGATTTTTCATGTTATAATATATGGAGAACGCGAAAAGGATGGCGATGAAGATGGATTTTGAACATTTGAAGAACATCATTTATGAGTTAAATGAAGATGAGCTGTTTTACCGACGCTATTACTACGCCAAACAGCAAAAATATTCTCTGGATAAATTTCTGTTTACTTTAGACATGGATAACGTTCGCAAACGGCATTTGCTGATTCCGGAACTTCCCGAGACAATTCCGGTCAAATTTTTAGATTCTTATTTTTTTAATATGGAGGATCATACCAGCATCGTCGTGCAGCGTCACAACCGCTACAGTCCTGCAATCATTCACAGTCATTCCTTTTTTGAGCTGGTCTACATTTACGACGGGAAATGCACAAATAACATTTCCGGGCGTGATATTTCTATGCGCTCCGGAGATATCTGCATTATTCCTCCCGATATCGAGCACTCAATCTCCGTGTTCGACGAAAGCATCGTTATTAATATCATGCTGCGGAAAGATACCCTTCACACTATGTTCTACAATTTTTTAAATACTCCCAATATACTGTCATCCTTCTTCCTGAACAATATTTATGCCCAAAAGGCGAACGACTACATTTTGTTCCATACCGGAACAGACCGCCAGATCAAGCAGTCCTTTCTCTGGATGCTCTGGGAAAGTGTCAACAAATCAGAGTTCTTTCACCAACTGATCTGTAATACCCTGCTTTTGGACTTCTATCTGATTATCCGGGATTACGGTTCGACAGTTCAGATGCCGCTTTTCGACAGCAGAATTGATGTACAAAGATATGCGATCATTGAATATATTCAAAATAATTACCAGAAAATCTCTCTTCATGAACTGGCGAAAAAATTTCATTATACCGACGAATATGCCTCCCGACTCATCAAAGAGCTTACCGGTCTGACCTATTCCTGCATTCTGCGTACGGTCCGCATTGAAAGAGCCCAGGAGCTTCTTCTTAACACCAATATGACAGTCGCTGCCATCGCAGAGTCCATCGGATACGAAACTCCTGAGTACTTTATCCGCCAGTTCAAGAAGATGCAAAACACCACTCCGTCACAATATCGGAAGGATCACAATCCCAATGTCATCAGGCGTTAGTTTTTTCCCTCACACCAGCTTACTGAACGCCAGCAGTACAAACAGCGCTCCGCCGATCCACGAGTAATCTCCTTCCCGTCGCACCGCGGTGCGCATTCCGGCGAGACTTCCCGCCCGCACCGCCGCGTAACTTAAAAGTAAATTCATCACGACCGCTTCCGCCACACTAATATGAAGAAACGCCGCGCCAAGACCGCCGAAGAATCCGTCAAACGACATTGCGAGCGCAAAGAAAACGCCCTCCGTCACGGACATGACCGACGAGCGGTCCTTATCCGCCATGACAGGATTATTGTAGATGCTCAAAATAAAATTAAGCTGTGAAAAGGTGATTTTGACCCGCTTGCACACGAATTTATGCTTTCTGATATACGCGCGGATTCCGTATTCCAAAAGTTTATAGACACCGACCAAAAGCAGCCCCGCAAAACACAGATACGCGGTGTATTTCTCCTGGATGACTCCGCCAAGCAGATTTCCCAGAGTAAGTGACAAAAACAGCACCCCGCTGCATACCGCGCTGATGCAGAGTGCCGTTTTCTTTTCTATTTTAATTTGCTCTGCCCCACATGCCATCGACGCCAGAAAAACGTCGATCGAGAGCGCTACGATCAATAAAAAGGTCTGCACATTTTTCCCTCAAAACGGCTTTCTCTTTTTATCATATTCTCCCGTGACCGCTTTGCCACAGGTACATACTGCTGCCGGTCTGCGGTCCGTCATTCTAGCCTTTGACCGCGCCCGCCGCCATTCCGTTTACCATATCCTTCACAAGGAAGAAATATAAAATGACGATCGGCACCGCAATGAACACGCTGCCCGCCGCGAACCGCGCGAACTCCGTTTCATCGAGGCTCATCAGCCCGACTGCTACAGTATATAAATCCTTTTCCTTTAAGAGGAGCTTCGGCAGAATGAAATCGCTCCACGACCAGGTAAAGGATGAAAGCGCAGTATACACAATGATCGGTTTCGAGAGCGGCAGATTGATTTTCGTGAACACCTGAAAACTTGTCGCGCCGTCAATGCGCGCCGCCTCGTCGATTGCTTTCGGAATCGTGTCAAAAAATCCCTTCTGCGTCAGATAGCCCATCGGCGCACCCGCACTGTAGATGAGAATCAGTCCCCACAGATGATTGATCAGGTTAAACTGCGTCATCAGAAGATACACTGCGATCATCCCCATGAAGGACGGAAACATGCCAAGTACCATTGTCGTCTTCATGATCGGCTTGCGCGCCCCAAACTCAAAGCGCGACATCGTGTAAGCCGTCAGAATCGTAAGAAACGTGCCGAGCACGCAGCTTCCCGCCGCCACAAACAGCGTATTTAAAAACCACTTCGGATAGTTGTACATCGCCGTGTCCGTAAACAGCCGTTTGAAACTTGCAAGGCTGTACTCCGTCGGGAAAAATCCTTCAAAGGAGTAGATGGTTCCTGATTTGGAGAAGGACGCCAGAATCAGCCACAGGCACGGAAAAAAGAAGATAAACGCCACCGCAAGCAGCAGTATGTAAGTTATTCCGGTATCAAGCGCCGTCCCACAGTAAAATGCTTTGCTTTTCTTTTCATTGAAACGTGTCCTCCTCCCGATAGGATGGTGACTTTATGTAAACCGTTAGTGAAATTGCAGAAGTAATCAGGAAAATAATCAGACTGATTGCCGCGCCGATGCAGTAATAATTATTGTCAATCGACAGATTATAAAGCCAGTTGATCAAAAGGTCGGTGTCGCGTAGGCGAGCACCGGAAACGCACGCCAGATGACTTTGCCCTTCACACAATCCTTATCTAAAAGCAGCGACAGCCCAAGCCCCGCAAAATAGTTGAGCGCGGTGGAAGCGACTGCCCACAGAAAGTTCCACACAAGTATTTTTCCAAACGTCGGTGCGAACTGTGTGAGCGTCAGTATCTTCTTAAAATTATCAAAAAAGCAGCTTAAATTCGACCTCTTATTAGTCTGCGCAAAAATATCAAAATCCAGCTGTTTGTTTTTAATTATAGCAACAATCTGCCTCAATACATACATTTTTTTGCTTTTTTTACCCAAAATAATTCCACCCAAAGTCAAGGGTGGATGCCAAATAATACTTTAACGTTTCAATTATATAAAGAGTTATCGTGTTAATCATCCATCTCTCCCCTTAAAGCGTCTCTTTCGTTTTCCATGTTGCGACTCTTCACCTTAATTTTCTTCATCTATATTTTATCTCACAAAAAAACGTTCCTTCAAGCATCTTCTTATAGGCTAAAAACAGCATTCTACATGCTATCATGTAAAATGCTGTTCCTCAATTCCTCTATTTACCAGCAATAATCAATCCAATATCCAACCCGTCTCTGCGCATCATCATAACCAAACAGAATCTTCTTTTTCTCATCTGTACCCCCATTAAGATTAATCATATTATACCCATTCTGTCTCGGCGCACTCTCTTTTCCCTTCTGCTGCATTTCTGATACAAATGCTATGTATTCTGCCTCATCTTCATACTGCCAACTCAACTCTAATTTCAAATAGCTATCATCAAAAGCTGCCCTATAATCATACAGATATGCTATGTCTTTGGATTCTTCCGGCACGCTCTCCGGCAATATGTCAATCACAGAATCCTGCAGTGATGTTTCAACATATGCATCATAGATTCCATAACAATCCGGATTCGTCGTATGTGACGCTATCCCCATACTTCCATAAAGCGCCGCAAGAAGACAAGTTGGCAGTAATATCACACCCACAATTCCATCGACAATTTTGAAATTTCTCCATGCTCTGCCTTCTTTTCTTACAAACAGTGGTAAGATCACCACTATTGGAACCACTAACATAAAGAATATCAGAATTGCGAGTATCTTCCAGTCACTTTTTTGTACTATTGCCGGATATTTCGCTTGTGAAAAAATAAGATATAGCACAATTATATCTACACCCAGATACAACACCATTAACAGTATTCTAAATATCCTTTCCGCTCTGCTTAATTTGTCCATTCTTCCTTTTCCTCTCTTTCCATGCACCAATTGCATCCAAATTCACAATGTGTTTTCTATCAATCCGAAAAAACAACTCTTGTTCCAGAAGCTGTTCTAGTTCCACCAAAGAAGTCTCTTTTCTCATGATATGACCTCCTCGGATAGCAAACTCACAATAACTGTCATAAGATGCTACACAGATGATTTCCCGCTGTGGAATCTCGTATGAGTGCCGATGCTCGAACAATGTAATCGACCGATAACCTAAGCGGCTCTTAATCACTGCTCTCAATGCTTCCTCTATTTCCTCATCCACAAATGGCTTTGTCAGAAATCGAAATGCTCAAATATGAAATGCTTCTCTCATGCGATTCGTCAATGCTGTCGCCATAATAATCTTGCATGAAGGATTTTTCCGATATACTACATCGCCAACCTCAATGCCATCCATCTCTTCAAGCCCTATATTTAAAAAAAGAACATCCAGTTTCTCTGCCTGTTGTATCACCTGATTTCCATCGTAAAACAACATCAGTTGATAAACCTCTCCCTCTTTTTCAAGGCACCTAACGACTTTTCTTTTTAATAATTTTAATATACACTGCTCATCATCGCAAATCCCAACATATATCATCTCTCCACTCCTCATCACTCGACTGTTGTCTTCTTTATTCTACCAAAGTCATTCTATCTGGTAAAGTCATTTCCACGCAAAAAACAGCCTTACCATAAAAGGCAGGCGGCTTCCTCATCCCAACAATATTTATTTTGAAGATATAAAGTGCAAAATTCCCCGCGCCACGCTCCAATAAACATGCAGATGCAGCGTAGTAACCCCGAATCCGCCGATCAATCCCGTAATAAGCCGCCGTCTATTCGTCGATTCCCGGATTTCCAGAAATTGTGCTAACCAATCCAGAAATATCACGAATGACAGCCTGACCTCGCGCCCACTCCATGTCGTCGATGTAATTTGACAACATCGTTTTCATGATTGTTAAGCGCGCTTCGATTTCTTCTATGTACCCTACAATATCCTTTTCTACTTCTCTGGCAAAGTCTGATACGATACGCTGTCTTGTTTCTGCAATATGGCAAGAAAATTCCGGCACACTGTTTTCAAACTTTGTACCTTATTAAGAATGATTCTGTATCGAATCTGCTGCGTCGGACAGCCGCGCCATATTGATCTTTAAATCTCTTTTCATTCTTAAATTTTTCCTCTATGTCCGCCAAGAACGCGTTCTCTAATTTATTCTCTTTGCCGACTCTCGATATTCTCGTTTTTTATGTTATGTACTATTTTTATAGTTTTTAATAAAATATCATATTTTACAATTGAAAACCATAAAACACCGCTTACATTTCCGAAGTTCTGTACGCAAAATAGACTCTCTTGTCTTCTGACCGATGATGGAAAAATTTGGGGGGAAATATCCTCCTAAATCAACTGGAAGTTTGTCAGATTAATCCCAGCTCTTCTTTAAGCCTCCTGAATCTATCTTTTTCATGTTCCGCCACATCAGCAAGTGGATTATATAAACAATGCTGTAACACATCTGCATCCTTTAGAATTTCATCAAATAAGGTGTCTATATTAGTCTTATCACTGTGGTTATAAATCGCCTGCGATATTTTATCTATTTCCTCACTTGAAAAGGAACCAATAGAACATAATATGTCCTTTGCAAGCAATGAGCCTTTGTGAGCATGGTCCGTACTATCATGCATTTGATACGTGTATATATCATGCAAAAGTCCTGCAATCATAGCTAATTCCACATTTTCATTTCGTTTCATCGCAAGGATGGCACATGCCTGTGAAACGCCGTATAAATGTTTATATCCGTATTTTGTTTCAATTTCATTGCCAGAACTCTGTAGTATTCCATCCACATATTGTTGAACTATTTTAATTCTATCCATAGAACCAAGACCTCCATAGATTGCGATTGTAATTCGATATTTTTTAGGGAAACATAATCACAGGAAACATTGTATCACAAAATGAACCAGCAGCTTATCAATGTTCGTGATTTTAATTATATCTTATCTCAACCACCTCTGTCCCATAGCTTCACGCCTAAAGCCATCGTTCCTTCTATTGCTTGCAACATAAAATGGCGGATTGATTACATAAAACGTTTTACATATTTTTCATAATTTATTTTTATATATTTTGTGTAAACTTCTGCGTCAAATTTTTCTTCATATAAATCAAGTATTGTGTCCAGCATATCGTATTTTCCAAATAGGCAATACGAAAGTATTTCCGGGGTGTACACCACATCTAACATCTGTTCTTTGAAATAGGGTTGAAGTTCAAATATTCTGGCTATTATGTGCGGATTAAATGTGGATTCGGAATCTATTCTGTTTTTTGCAACTTCTATTCCGTCAAACTTCACATTTTCCAAGCTAAACAAATAAGACTTTGAAGCCAAATTCGTCGCGAAATACAATGAGTATAATGCATTTTGAAGAGACAATTCATATTTTTCTTCATCATAAAGTGAATCGCTTAGATTATGATAAATCCATTCCAACTGTGAAATAAATCCTTTCACTTGATATTCGGACGCTTTTTGACTAAGGACATTAAATATGGTGTCGTAAAACTTCCGTTTCCTTCCGCATAATATCCGATGCTCACAAAATTCTTGGAATGTCACTCCATATTGTTTTCTGTGGTACATGACAAAATCTTGATTTTCAAATAAAAAGATTTCACCCTTTTCTGACCTAAAATATCTGTCGCATTCATTTGATAATTTTTCTTTCATAGAATCATCAAGGTTTTCTATTATTCGATCCATTAAAGTTGACTTATTGCCATTCTTTTTCAGTCCCATACTATCCAGTATTGTTTTTAATTCATCAACCTTATAAAGATTCAATGCTTCTTTTGGCGTGGCATTTCTTAAATATCCATTTTCGTAAAGCCATATATGCAATTTTCGTATATTAACTACTCCATAAATCCTTTCAAAATGTGAGTAATAATCATTCGGCTTTATTTTTTCTCCCCTTTTCACACTCCCACTTATTACTAAAGCGGCACACGCTTGTATGGCAGGTTCTGAAAAATTGTTTCCAGTAAAAACTACTGCCTTTCTCATGGCAGGTCTGTAATCCTCATAAAACCTATCATTATATGCTATACCAGATGATTTTCCAGTCTTCTCGATGTCCTTCTGTAATTCTGATACAGACATTTCCTCTGCCTTTTCCATTTCCCTTGTGCTTTCCAGTTTGAAAGCATCTAGTACTCTCTGCATAAACTTCATATACAAACCTCATTTATTTCACGACCGTAAAACCATTATGATTCCCATGCCATTTTATGCTGCTTCTGTGTGTTTTTCCCTTGCACTTCAACTATGTAATCGTTATTCCTATATTGTTTCCAACCACTTCTATGATCTCCTAAGGAGGACATTTCCTTTATCATGTCCCACATGCCTTATCCCGGTGTAAGTTCGAAATTGGTTCCCCCTTCACGATGCTCATTGACTTTAGGGAAAATGTAAATCGTAGGTTCGACCTCCTCTTTTTCAATAATGACTGATACGGATTTTTGATTTATTCTGTTACAAAAAAATATCCCCGTATCAAACACCGTGAATGGGATATTTCTACAACATGTCAGAACTATTTAAACTTTAATCAAGTTATATCGTTACTATATTCATTTCTCTCATAAATAATAAACTTTAACCTTCCAGTCCAAATGTCCGATATAACCATGCTCTGCTGTCTGCTAGCATATGTAAAATTCTGATGACAATTACCACATTATTCTCTACCACATAATAAATTTTATAATTCTTATAAAAATCCATCCGAATACCCAAACTTGCCAATGCTGGATCGTCATCTAACTCGTTACGCTCTGGAAAAACCCGTAGTTTGTTTATCTGTTTACGAATACCCTGTACTGTACTGTACTGACGGCCGCAGAAGAATTTTTCAAATCAAATGCAATATAGTCAGCTGCAAACTCCAAATCCTGCTCCGCCAACTCAGATATCTCAATTTTATATTTTTGCATTTGTATATTTTTTCTCCAACCTGTCACAAACTGCATTAAAATCTTTCGTATTTCCTTCCTTTGCCTGCTTCAAACCATCCAGGACGAGCCGCCTTACTTCCATCTGCTGTTGCCGCAAGGTTTCCGCATAATTTTTCCTAATTGTAACTTCCATACGCTTTACCTCCTCCTGAACAAAATAATCCTCTCAAACTATCTAATATTATTATATCTATTTTTCCACAACCCCTATCATCTCATTTATCTATATTTGTAATTTAATTAGTGTGCCAATTTCCGTGGAATAGAATTTATGATCAGCAAACAGCATACTACCTTCTATTCCATCCCCCCGCTGCCACGCGCCATATCCCCCGCGCCACACTCCGGTAAACATGCAGATGCAGCGTAGTAACCCCGAATCCGCCGATCAATCCCGTAATAAGCCGCCGTCTATTCGTCGATTCCCGTATCTCTAAAAACTGTACGACCCAATCCAGAAACATCACGGATGACAGCATCACGCAGACCTTCACCGGAAGCTTCTTAAAGTAAAAAACGATAATGGCAGGGACAGTCGAAAGCAGTACTCCCGTGCACCTCGCACAGACCGGAAACTGGAAGCCATTATAGAAAAAGCTTCGCTCCGGCATCTGATGACAGCCCAGCTTCGCGCCCCACTCCATCCATTTGATCCATCGTTTCTCATCCATGACTACGCCTTGAACTTATTTCCGCACTGGCTGCACACCCAGTACGCCCTGCTGTTTACCTGCCTGCCCTTCCCGCACGCACCGCACAGGATCCCGATCGGACCGAACAGGATCGCTCCGCAGCAGCCCTTCCCCGCGGAAAAATCCTTACCTGTAGTCGTTGTCTCTGTGATAATCTGACATGTTTCACTTCCGCATTTCGGACATCTCATATGTAATCCTCCCTGTTTTCCTCCCTGTTTTCCACTCTACATCTCAAGCAAATACTCGATCAGCTTATGCCCTTCGGCAATAAAGTTATCGGTCTGCGCCGCTTCACGCTCATTATAATGCCAGCTCTCCTCGCGCTCCCTCGTGCTGTCATAAAGCAAGTACGGCACATTGTCCGCCGTGTGGGTGCGCAGGCAGATCGGCGTCGGATGATCCGGCAGAATCACCATGCGGAAATCCTCCCCCGCCGCCTTCAGTCCCTCCACAATCGGCTTCACGATACGCGCGTCAAGGCGTTCGATCGCCTTCACCTTCTTCTCGACGCTTCCCTGGTGCCCCATCTCATCCGGTCCTTCCAGATGCACATAGACGAAATCGCAGCCGTCCTTTGTGAGCACATCGACTGCCGCCGCCGCTTTTCCCTCATAATTTGTATCAAGTCCGCCGTTCGCGCCGTCCACCGTGATGACCTTCATCGACGTGCCGACTGCGATTCCCTTAAGCAGATCGACCGCGGAGATCATCGCGCCGCTCTTGTGCGTCCGCTCGGTAAACGGATAGAGTGCCGGCTTTGTACCCGCGCCCCAGAACCAGCAGGAATTCGCAGGATTCAAACCCTTCTTCTTACGTTCTACATTAATCGGATGATTTACGAGAATATCGTAGCTCTTCTTCATCATCATACGAAGCGTCTCATTCGCCGGAAGCTTATCGCCGATCTTCTGTCCGAGGACGTCATGCGGCTGCACCAGATCCACGACCTCACCGTTTTCCCAGATTAAACAGTGGCGGTAACTCGTTCCCACATAGAAATGGAAAATATCGCTCTCTAATTCCTTCTTCACCGCTTCCAGAAGAACCGCGCACTCCTCCGTACTGATCTCGCCGGAACTGTGATCGATGATGGTGCGATCCTCATAATTTTCTTCTTCCTCGGATAACGTCACGATATTGCAACGAAGCGCAATGTCCGTATCCTTCATCGGGACGCCGATAGAAAGCGCCTCAAGCGGAGAACGCCCCGAGTAGAACTCTCTCGGGTTGTAGCCGAGCACGGACAGATTCGCCGTATCGCTCCCCGGCTTCATACCGTCCGGTATCGTATGTACCATACCGATTTCGCCCTTTGCCGCCAGTTCATCCATCGTCGGCGTCTTTGCGTATTCCAGCGGCGTCTTACCGCCCAGACTCTCGATCGGGCGATCCGCCATTCCATCTCCTAATATGACTAAATATTTCATCTCTTCCTCCACGCATATGCGATTATGCTTCTTCTCACTACCATATTTCGCAATATTATTTCATGCGAATCATCCTACGCGGATCATCTGAATCACATTTCCAAGCTCTGCCGCTTTCTTCTGATACTCCGCCTCGCTCATGCGCGCCGTGATAAATCCGCACTCGCCGCTTACGCCCTCAGCGGACACATACTCCGCCTCGCCGAATACGCGCCGGACGTCCTTCTGATCTGCGGTCGTGCGCACAAAATAACGGTTCTCCATATTCCCGCAGTCCACAAGCTCCAGCTTCTTAGAGCTCCACTCCACGGCAATGTTTACATCCTGATGCTTTGCGATATCCACGATATCCGCAACGACCGCGCTCGCTGTCGGGAGCTTTCCTGCGCCGCTTCCGTAGAACATGGCATCGCCGAGCACATTTCCGTGTACGAAAATCGCGTTGAATACGTCGTTTACGCTGTAGAGCGGATGGCTGGATGGCAGAAGGAACGGCGCTACCATTGCCACATAGCCGTCTCCTACCTTCCGGCTCGATGCCAGAAGCTTAATCGCTCTTCCCATCGCCTTCGCGTAACGGATATCCGTCGCGGTAATCTTCGTGATTCCCTCGGTGTGAATATCCTCGAAGTCCACCTGCTGTCCGCAGACAAGCGAAGTTAAAATTGCAATCTTACGGCATGCGTCATATCCTTCAATATCCGCCGTAGGGTCTTTTTCCGCATAACCCTTCGCCTGCGCATCCTTTAACACGTCGTCGAACTCGAGCCCTTCCTCGGACATCTTCGTGAGCATATAGTTCGTAGTGCCGTTCACGATTCCGGTAATCTCCTCAATCTCATCTGCGGTCAGGCAGGAGTTCAACGGACGAATAATCGGAATACCTCCGCCAACGCTCGCCTCGAACATGAAGTTCACGTTCTTCTCCTTCGCCAGGGCAATCAGCTCTGCGCCCTTCGCTGCAACCAAAGCTTTGTTGGACGTTGTAACATGCTTCCCTGCTTCCAGCATCGCCTTCACGAAGGTATAAGCCGGCTCAACGCCTCCCATCGTCTCAACAACGATCTTTACCTCAGAATCATCTACGATTGTCTTGTAATCATGTACGACTTTCTCCTGAATCGGATCGCCCGGAAAATCTCTCAGATCAAGAATATATTTCACATCTATTTCTTCTCCGGCGCGCTTCGTGATACTGTTTCTGTTGATATCCAGTACCTCCACAACACCGGAGCCGATTGTTCCATATCCCATTACTGCTACTTTCATTCCTCTATTTCCTCCATTTTCCTACTCTTTTAGAGCTTCTTTGCAAAATGCCTTCCGGCATGAGCTCTGGAAACTCTCCTCAAGTCATTCTCTGCCTAAAATCTTTACATCGTGGACTCCCTGGTGCTCCCCGATATGCGCAATCATCTCCGTCATATCTCCCGTCTGCGGCAGAACATCCACCGAGAGTGTCAGGGACGCGATTCCGTTAATCGGAATACTCTGATGTATCGTTAAGATATTCGCGTGAAATTCAGCTACTGTCTTAAGCACGACCGAGAGAAGCCCCGGCTCGTCGTCAAGCTGAATCACCATCGTGATCGTCTTTCCTTTCGCCGTCTCATGAAACGGGAAAATATCATCCTTATATTTGTAGAAAGAACTCCTGCTGATTCCCACCTGCTCCGTCGCATCCTGCACAGAGGTCAGCTTACCTGAATCCAGCAGACGTTTCGCTTCTACCACCCGAAGGAGTACATCCGGAACCGCCTTTTCCTTCAAAACAAAATACTGTCCCATTTCTTTCATGTTCTTCTTCATCCTCTTTCCTATGTTATGCAATAGGCCGCCGAATCGCCCGAAACGCTTCATCTTTTGATTCCATATTGCCTGCCGCATTCCGTGTATGCAGCACGCTTACACATGTCCTCATGAGGAAGATAATAACACAAAGAGGCTGCCACGGCAACCTCTTTTCGAAATCTTATTAATGAAATTTACTTATAACTTCTATTCCACAAGCATCGAACACTAGAACTTACGGCTTCCGCCTCCGTGGGAACGTCCGCTGCTGCTGTGGTGCGTACTGCTGCGTCCGCTGCTACTTCCGCCGCTGCTGCTCGTCTCCTTCGGAATCCGGCGCTGCGTCACAGTCTGATTCACAAAATTATCCTGCTTGATTCGAAGCGCCACTTTACTGTTTGCACGGAAATCATACTGATACGTGCCAAACCGCAGCGTATATTTTGCCGCGACCGCAGTATAGATTAAAATGCCGCACACCAATGCAATCAGAAGCGTCACGCCCGCCTCCGCAAGCGTCAGCTTATGATAGCGCGATACCTCGCCTGTTTCCGTGTCATAGTTGTACTGCCCCTCGGGAATCCCCTTCTGATAATAACTGGCGACGCCGTCCGACATCGTCATCAGACAAGCGCCGTAATCCCCATTGGAAACGTCCGTATACGCATCATCCAAAATATAATCGATGCGTGTATCCGTCAGATAGCGAATCGCTTCCCCACAGGTGGAAATCGTGATCTCACGGTTATCCATGTCAATCAGCAGCGTTACGCCGTCCTCCTGCTCCGGTGAGTATTCGTCAAAAAAGTCATCCGCATACGCGGTCGCACTCCTGCCCATGGCGTCATCCGTCGTCACAGCGTAAACGTTCCAGCCCGACTCCGCCTCCAGATCGTTAATCTTCTCATTTAAGGCTTCGATTTCCGCGTCCGTCAGAAGCCCGGCGTCGTCGTACACATTATCATCTTCTGCCGCGTACACAGTAACACCGCCAAGCAGCAAAACGACCGTCATTGTCAGGAGCAGCTTTCTCATTTCTTTTACCATATGAAATACCCCCCTAACAATCCTGCCGCAAGTACGACAAGTGAAGTAATTATGCTCGTCATTGCAAGCTTTGCCCGATCGATCGGCAGTTCTCCGCAAACCTTTCCGGTCTGTCCGTTCATAGAGTAATAATAAATCTTGCCGTTTCTTCCTTTATATGTAATCGTCCACACCGGAAACAGCACATAGGACCAGTTCTCGCGCTTCGGGCGGAAAAATGTATTGTTCACCGACACGCTGTTGTAGCCCGTAATCGTCTCACGCATAAGCTTTTGGGCACTCTCGCGCATTTCCTGCTGCATCTTTGCCTGTACCGCCTTCTGCTCGATATCGCGCCGTTCCGCCAAAAATCCTGAAAGATATCCCATATGGAATTCCTTCATCCCCTCGAAACGGTACGGCATCACACCGCTCGCAAGCTTGACATTCGCCTTCATAAGCGCATTTTCGGTCAGATTGCGGAGGGTAACATCCCCTTCCCGCCTGACGGAATAGTGCTTTGTCTCCGTATACTCGATATCCCCGGCTCTCCACACGCGGATATTGCGCGCGCTTCCGTCCATATTTCCCTCCAGCTCCACATCATAGAGCCAGTACGGGAAATACACGCCCGTGATACTTTCAATCTGCTTCTTATCAAAAAATGCTTTCGGAACAAACTTCTTCTTTCCTACATAATCCAGAAATCCCTTCTGCGCCGCCTCCTTTGTAATTTCGAAGGGAATCACACGGTTCGGAAGATAATTCCCGGAAAGACGCTTTCCTAGCACGACCGGATTATGACAGTAGTAGCAGAAGGTCGCCGCTGTCGTCTGATCCGTCATGATCTCGGCTCCGCAGGAGGGACAGGTATAGCAGACCGCCTCTCCCTCATTCTCCGCCGCGTTTCCTTTTGTATCCTGCTGCGTTCCCTGCGAACCATCCGTCTGAGCGTTCTTCTCACCCTCCGTCGCCGGCTGCATTGCATCCAGCTCCTCCTGCGAGAAAAGGGAATTACAATACTCGCATTTATACTTCTGGGTAGACGGGTCAAAAATCAGTTCTCCGTCACAGTTCGGACACTTAAAACTGATTACCGCCATTCTTATTTCCTCGCTTTCCCGCAGTTGCTGCAGAACTTACCCGCGTTCACGGTTCCACATTCGCACGTCCACTCTGTAGACGCCGCCGGAGCAGGCTTACCACACTCACTACAGAATTTTCCGGTGTTCACATGACCGCACTCGCACGTCCATTCCGACGCTGCCGGAGCAGGCATCGGCTTGCCGCACTCGCTGCAGAATTTTCCGGTATTCACATGACCGCACTCGCATGTCCAGCCTGCGCCCTGCGCCATACCCGGATTTGCCGTCTCAACCTGCATCCCCGGATTTACGCCATTCTGCTGCATCCCTGCGTTCATGCCTCCCATTCCCTGATTCATACCGCCCTGCTGCATTCCCATGCGCTGCATATCGGCGGGAGTCTGCATCGCGCCAAGCCCGGATAACGTCTGGTTCATCGCATTCATTCCCATGCCGACGCCCATAAAGCCGTTCATCGCACCCGCTGCGTTACTCCCGGCGTCGCGCACGCCCTCGGTCAGATTCTTCACCGCCATACCGCGCATTACGTTGAAATCAGAACCGAGCATCGCGCCTTCATTTCGCATGTTGATGAGCTTCTGTGACTCCTCGTCGTAAGACACGCTTGCGATACCCACCTTCTGAATCTCCATACCGCGAAGCTGCGTCCAGTCCTCGTCCAGAATGTCCTGCATATATTTTCCAAGTTCCATCGCCTTGGAGGTCACATAAGAAATTCTCGTGCCGTCCGCCGACATCTGATTGATTGCAGCTTGAAGCGCCTCTAAGAACTCGGAAATATACTGATCTCCAACCTCCTCGAAATTCACTCTGTCCTTATTTCTCGGAATGACCTCAGCGTAGAACTGAAGCGGATTCGTAATCTTGACTGAATAGGTTCCGTGTGCGCGGAGGAAGAGCTCCGCATTATAGAAATTATCAAAATAGTTGATAGGGTTTCTCGTACCGAACTTGATTCCCTTGATTTCCTGAAGGTTCACGAAGAACACCTTCTGCGCTGTCGGCGTCTGACCGCCGTATTTAATACGGCTAAACGTCTCTTTTACCGTCTCGCCAAGCTCGCCGTTGAATAAGGACGGCATCGATGAATTGTCCACCTTATAATAGCCCGGCTCCGCCGTATAATCGACTACCTTGCCGCCGTCCACCAGCATCATGAACTGATTGTCATACACATGAATGATCGAACCGTTGCTGATCGTGTTTCCGGTTCCCTTGGTGTTCTGCCCTTTGCGGATCAGAACGCCGTCCGTGAAGACCGTGTGCTCCCCCATGTCATTTGCCTCGTAGACCTCGAGCCACTGATCCGCAAAACCGCCCCCGATTGCATTTGCAACTGCTTTGATAATTCCCATAACATTTCCTCCTGATAAATTCTTATGTGTTTGCTGTAACTGTTTTCATTTCCGGTTTGTCTGCCGCAGTACTCCTGCCGCACCGGACAATCCCGCCTCCTTAGATACGGTGATAATCCACCTCGTAATACTGCTGCAATGTCCACACCCTCTCATCCACCGGTGTGATCCCCGAGCCGCAGTACTCACAGCGCATATTTCCAAGGTTCGTAATCGGTGCGCCGCAGTTCGGACATGTCGTTCCCACGGCATTTCCTGCTCCCATACGCGCCGCATCCTGTATATACACAAGTTCAGAATTGTACTTCGTCTGCTGCTTCCTCTCGGCGTCGCCCCATGTGACGCTGCCGTCCTTTTCCTTATAGTGATAATGCTCCACCGCGCTCTGAAACGTGATGACGCACTTGCCGTCCTTCTTCCGGTAATCGGAAATCTCCGTCTGGTGCACCTTGATATCGCGGTAGACCTCACGGACTCCCGCCGCACGGTTCCCTTCGATCTGGTTTTCCACCTGCTGCCAAAGTTCCCCGGACCCACCTTTTAAAAGCCCGGCATCCCCTGCAGACACCGCCTGCAGGGCACATACCAGTAAATTCTCCGCCTTATTCCGGAACTGCTCTAAATTGAATTCCGGAAAATCCTTTGCAATCTGCGGTGCAAAGACCCGCGTCATTGCAGAGACAGATTTCGGTCTCTCTGCAAGCGCATCCGCCTGCCTCTTATAGCCTTCTACAAAATCTTTTGTTCCAAACGCCGCCATCGACACCTGCTCCACCTTCGCCCTGACCTTACGATATATGACGAAACTACTGAGTCCGATTCCGGCAACGATTGCAAGAAAAATGATCCATCCGCTACTCATCATCGCCTCCAAGCCCCTTCGGACACCCTAAAGAGAGCCATTTCAAATAGCCGTTCATAAAAAGATCAATCCTGCCGTCCAACACACTGTCTACATTTCCCGTCTCCACACCCGTGCGGTGATCCTTCACCATCGTATACGGCTGCATGACATAGGAACGGATCTGATTCCCCCATCCGATCTCCGTCACCTCGCCCCGGATGCCAGCCGCTTTCTCGGCATTCTCCTGCTGCTTTAACAGATACAGCTTTGCCTTTAACATCTGCATCGCCTTATCCTTGTTCTGGAACTGCGAACGCTCATTCTGACACTGCACCACGATTCCGGTCGGCAAATGCGTGATACGGATCGCCGACGAGGTCTTGTTGATATGCTGACCTCCTGCGCCGCTCGAACGGTAGGTGTCAATACGGATATCGTCATCGTTGATCTCGATATCAAGATTCTCCTCGATATCCGGCATAACGTCGCAGGAAACAAAGGATGTCTGCCGCTTTCCTGCCGCATTAAAAGGCGAGATGCGCACCAGACGGTGCACGCCCTTCTCAGACTTCATATAGCCGTAGGCATTCTCTCCGTTCACCTGAAACGTCACGGATTTGATACCTGCTTCCTCCCCGTCAAGCGAATCGAGCACCTCCACCGTGTAGCCCTTATCCGCTGCCCAGCGTGTGAACATACGATAAAGCATTGCCGCCCAGTCGCACGACTCCGTACCGCCCGCTCCGGCGTGCAGGGAAACGATAGCATTGTCGCTGTCGTACTCCCCCGAGAGAAGCGTCTTCGCGCGTATTCCGTCATACGTCTGTACAAATTCATTCAGCGTCTCCTCGATCTCCGGGATCAGAGAAGCGTCGTTCTCCTCATATCCCATCTCGATCAACGTCTCTATATCCTCGAACTGTGTCTTTAAAGAAGCATACGTCTCGACATCGTCCTTCATGCTCTTTAATTCTTTCATTTTCTTCTGTGAAGTCTCCGGATTATCCCAAAAATCCGGTGCTTCCATTTCCCGCTCTAACTCCTGGATCTTCTGCTCTTTATTTACCAGGTCAAAGTGAATCCCTCACTTCCTGCAGCGGTTCCCTGTAAGAATTCAGGGTCACTTTAAATTGATCAAGCTCTACCACAGTATCACCTCTTTCATTTTAATATGTTTTTATTGTAATGTAAGCTTCTTCTTTTCGCAATCCTTTCCCACAATTTTTGCAGAAGGAAAAGGACGAGCAGACCGAACAGCGCGCCCATGGTATCAATGCAGACATCGGTAAATTTTCCTGCGCGCCCCGGCACAAAAAGCTGGTGAATCTCATCCGATGTTGCATAAAGTGCCGCTATAAGAAGCGCTGTGAGGTAGGTTTTGGCATTTTTCTGCATATATCCTGCCAAAAATGCAAACGCTAAAATCCCCATTGCTGCATACTCCGTCATGTGCGCCGCCTTGCGGATCGGATAATCGATCGCCTCCGCCAGCGCATCCATCCGGCTCTGCGTCAATTCCTTATGAAACATCTCACAGTAGGCTTCCACCACCCGGTAGGAGACGGAGCCGCTCACCTGCTCCGACTCCACCGCCGGCTGCGCCGAAAAGCGAAAAATGATACACATCCAGCCTGCAAGAAGCAGTCCTGTTACAATGCGGTAAAACAATTTCTTCATGTGTTCTTATTCTCCAAGTACCTCAATCGCCTTTTGAATCTGGTTATCATATTGCATCTCGTACTCTTCTCCGTCGGGGTCTAAGTATTCATATTCCAGCTCAATGTCCGGTTCGATTCCCACCCCGTGAATGTAATTGCCGTTCGGCGTAAAGTATTTTGCCGTCGTCAGCTTCACAGCGTCCCCGTCCGAAAGCGGAAATACGCTCTGCACAATTCCTTTTCCGTAGGTCGTCGTGCCGATCAGCGTGCCATAGTGATAATCCTTGATCGCGCCCGCAAAAATCTCGGACGCACTGGCACTGTCCTGATTGACGAGCACCGCCATCGGATAATCAAAATGTGTGTCCCCGCTCGACTTATACTCCTGTCGGCTGCCGTTCTTATCCTCCGTGTAGACGATCAGCCCTTCCGGTAAAATATCATCCAGAATCTGCACGACCGCATCCACAAGCCCGCCGCCGTTATAGCGCAGATCAACGACCAGCGCGGTCATTCCCTGCCCTTCCAGATCGGCGAGTGCCGTCTCGAACTGCGTTGCCGTCTCCTTCTCAAAGGATTCAATACGGATATAACCAATCTGATCCGTCAGCATCTCAGACACCACGCTCGGCAGCGTCACATCCGCACGCTCCACATCAAAGGAAAGCTCCTCCCCCGTCGAGGGACGGTAGATTTCCAAATGAACCGTTGTTCCCGCCTCTCCCCGGATCAGCTTTACAAGTTCCGTGACCTCCATCGAAGTCGCCTCGGTGTCATCCACAGACAGGATAATATCTTCCGCCCGAAGCCCTGCTGCCTCCGACGGTGTTCCCTCATACACCTTGGAAACCGTGACTACCATTGTCTCCTTGTCCTGCGCCAGCCCCGCGCCGATGCCGTAATACTGTCCCGTCATGCTGACCTGTGTATCGGCATACTCATCCGCCGTATAATACACGGAATATTTATCCGAAAGCCCCTCGAGCAGTCCTGCGTACAGCCCGTTCTTCAAATCCTCCTCATCCGTATCATCATAATAATATAAGTCGATGTAGGCGGCAAGCTCGTTGACCTTGGCGACAGCTTCCGCATCCAGCACGGAATCCACACTGCCTGCGTGCCCTGCTCCCCCGCCCGCAATGATGATCTGGCTACCCGTCATGCGGCAGACGATAAATGTGCCGAGCGCCCCGACAAGAAGTGTTCCCGCAATTCCGAGACAAAGTCCGCGCCCGAATCCGCCTCCGTTTTGCTTTCCCTCTCCATGCAGCGTTCCCATGCCTCCATTCATACCTGTGCCGGGCTGTGCTCCTGCCCCTGCTGACATCGCTATGCCGCTCGGCATCCCGGTATTTCCCCATGTTCCTCTCTGTTCATCCATATTACCAACCACACCTTTCACTCTGCGCACATCCGCGCGCATATCCACGTACCGCATCTGCGTTTCATGCCTTCACGGATACGATGTAATTTCATAATGCACAACATATGTATATGTAAAAATTCCCTGTCCAAAGACAGGGAATTTTATCAGCCGCCCAGATATCCCCACGGACTGACATAGCTTCCGTTCAATGACACGCCAAAATGCAGATGATTTCCGGTCGAAATACCTGTACTTCCGACCTTTGCGATCACCTGTCCGGCAGTCACCGTCTGTCCCGGCGATACCAGAAGGGAAGACGCATGCATATATACCGTATACAGTCCGCCTCCATGATCGATCATGACATAATTTCCCGCCGCGCTGCTGTAAGACGCAGCTTTCACGGTTCCCGGAGCTGCTGCCACAATATCCGCTCCGCCTGCCGCTCCGATATCGATACCTTTGTGATTCGAGGACGCCCCGGAAGTCGGCGAAATTCTCGTTCCGTAATCGCTCGTCACTCTGGTACTGCTCGGGCACGGCCACATAAACGCGCCGCCGCTGTACGGATTGTCCACGATCCCCGCCGCGGCTTTCTCCGCCTCCGCCCGCTTAATCGCCGCAATCAGTTCTTCCTGTGCCTGAATCTCCGCCGCGTAATAATCCGCCTCGCTCTGCGCATCCGCGATATCATCCGTAAGCCCCGCGAGCTCCGACTCCTTCTGACGCATCATAGCCGCCACCGTCGCCTTGTCGTTCTCCACCGTCTCCTTGAGCGCCTGTAAATCGGCATAGTCCTGTTCAAGCTGCGCTTCCAGATTCGTAATCATCTCAACCGTATTCTGATACTCTGTAAGCTTTTGTCTGTCATAATTCTGAATCTGCGCAATATACTCCGCCGAGTTCAAAAATTCCGAAATATCACGGGAGGAAAGCAGCACTTCAAGATAAGAATCCTGACCGTTCTCATACATGAACTGTATGCGCATCTTCATATCCTCATACTGCTGTGCTTCCGTCTCCTTTGCCGTCTCAAGCTCCTCCTGCGTATCCAGAATATCCTGGCTCTTTGCGACAAGCTGGTTTTCAAGATCCGTAATCCGCGCCGAAATATTAATAAGCTGCTGATTCAGTTCCGCCACCTTGGACTCGATATTTCCCTTGGACTCTTTTAAATCAGCGATCGTATCCTGCGCTTCCTTCAACGCTTTCTCGAGCTGCTCCTTCTCGTCCTGCGCTTCCTTTAAGGACTGTGACGCCTGTGAACTTCCGCTCCCGCTCTTTGCCGAAGCTGCCTGCGCCGTAAGCGACATCCCTGCGCCGAGCAGAATTACAAGACCAATCGCCGTCACCCGTCGTAATAATCTCTTTCTCTTCATATTATACCTTTAAATGCTTGCGAATCGTAATCCGGCTTCCGAGGAATCCAATGCCGACGCCCAGAATCAGCGCCACTGGCACCAGCGTATGAAATACTTCCTCCGCTGTCAGAAAATTCATCATATTTCCGATAAACTGGAATTTATCTGTGATATATACAATCACCTTGTCATACAGCACATACAGAATGCCGAGTGGAATCGCCGCTCCGATCAGCCCGATGACAATACCCTCTACTATAAACGGCGCGCGCACGAAATAGTCCGTCGCTCCAATCAGCTTCATGATTCCAATCTCCTCCCGTCGCACCGAGATGCCGACCGTGATCGTGTTGCTGATGAGAAATACCGCAACGCCGAGCAGAATCAGGATGATTCCCGCCGAAATATAACCGATCAGACTGTTAAAATCGGTCAGCGTATTCGCCACCATGGTAGACTGCTTGACCTCACGCACCCCGTCGATCGACTGAAGATAGGTCACAAGTGTATCCTGCATGGAAATGTCATTCATATAGATGGAATAGCTGGCAGAATTCGCAAGCGGGTTGTCCTCCGCAAAGCCTTCCGCCGCCGCTTCATCGCCCTCAAAGTAAATATCCTTAAAGTAGTCCCACGCTTCATCCGCAGAGGTATAATCATAGTGCGACACCTCCACGCGCGCGTCAATCAACTCGCCAATCTCCTCGATCCGCTGCTCCGAAATACCGGTATCAAACAGAACCGTAACGGCAACTCCCGCTTCCGCATCCCTTACCATGGATTGAAAATTCGTCACGATCATGTAGAACAGACCAAACAGGAAAATGCAAGCCGTCATCGTCGCAATCGACGCCAGCGAGAACAGCTTATTCTTCCAGATATTTACGATTCCCTGTTTGATTGTATAGAAAAAAGTGCTAATCCGCATAGTCGTCATCCCCCTCGTCGTCCAGTAAAACATCATCAAACAGATCATCGTCCCTGTCGTAAGAGGTATCCGTGCTCTCACCTGCTCCGGTGTCATCCACGACGACACCCTTCTGCATCGTGATAACGCGCTTATTCATCGCTTTTACAATCTCAAGATTGTGCGTTACAACAACGACCGTCGTTCCCTGCTCATTAATTTCCTCCATGAGCTTCATAATCTCCCACGCATTGTTCGCATCGAGATTACCCGTAGGCTCGTCCGCCAGAAGAATCTTCGGCTTATTGATCAGTGCACGCGCGATCGCGACACGCTGCTGCTCACCGCCGGAAAGCTGACGCGGATAAGAACGGTACTTCGCTGCCAGTCCTACCAGCGACAGCATGGACGGTACGTTCTTCTTGATGGAACGGTTGGACTCCCCGATGACCTTCTGCGCAAACGCAACATTGTCATAAATATTTCTATCCTTTAACAATCGGAAATCCTGAAATACCACTCCTATATTGCGGCGGAATTTCGGGATTTGCCTTCTTTTTATCTTATTTAATTTCCTGCCGTTAATCGTAATGGTCCCTGATGTCGGTTCAAGCTCCTTGAGCAGGAGCTTGATCAGTGTTGACTTGCCGGAACCGCTGTCGCCGACAACGAATACGAACTCTCCTTCTTCGATGTTAAGATTCACGTCATTAAGTGCAGGAATCCCCGCAGAATACGACTTGCTGACATGCTCTAACTTTATCATGAACTTACCTCATTTCTGTATCCAAATCCGCCGGACGGCAGACTTACCATATCTCGTCTCTAACTATATAGTCTAGCCAACACACGCTTTTGTTGCAATACCTTTCTGCGTCTTAAGAAAATTTTAATAATCGAGGCTCTCCATATACTTCATGTACTTTACGACCATAAGCGCGATCTTAAAGGTAATCGCATCTTCGAATACACGCAAATCAAGTCCGGTGCTCTTCTGCAGCTTATCGAGACGGTAAACTAACGTATTGCGGTGAATATAAAGCTGTCTCGATGTCTCAGACACGTTCAGGCTGTTCTCGAAGAACTTATTGATCGTCGTAAGCGTCTCCTCATCAAAATCATCCGGGGATTTATTGTCAAAAATCTCCTTGATGAACATCTTGCACAGAGGAATTGGAAGCTGATAGATCAGACGCCCGATTCCAAGCGTAGAATATGCGATTACATCCTTCTCCTCGAAGAAAATTTTACCGACGTCAAGCGCCATGCGCGCTTCCTTGTAGGAGCGCGATACTTCCTTGATCTCGCCTACAATCGTACCGTACGCCACATGCACGTCGCCCTCAGCGTCCGAACGAAACAGATTCACCATGACCTCAGCCGTTTTATTGAGTTCGTCATAGCCCTCATTCTCACCGACCTCTTTGACTACGATAATATTCTTCTCATCTACCGCGGTCACGAAGTCCTTTGTCTTGCCACCGAACAGACCGCGGATCTTCTCGAGCTCATTGCCGTCCTTATCGCGGTTCGTCTCAACGATAAATACGACTCTGCGCACTTCGGTATCAATGTGCAGCTTCTTCGCACGGTTGTAAATATCCACCAGAAGAAGATTGTCGAGCAGAAGGTTCTTGATGAAATTGTCCTTATCGAACCTCTCCTTATATGCTACCAGAAGATTCTGTATCTGGAAACAGGCAATTTTACCCACCATGTAGACGTCGTCGCTGTCGCCGCTCACAAGCAGAATATACTCTAACTGATGCTCATCAAATACTTTAAAGAACTGATAGCCGTTTACCACCTGGCTGTCCGCCGGTGATTCCACGAACGCCTGCGCGGGTTCTACATATTGTTCAGCCTCCGGGAACGTCGCGGCAAGTACCTTTCCCTCCACATCGATAATGCAGAGGTCTATTCTGGTGATTCCTTTTAATCCGTCGATTGTATTCTGAAGTATTTGATTTGAAATCATAAGCTTCGCTCCTTTATCTTGCTTCTCTTGAAACATATCCGCGCGACCGTCTATGGGCAACTTTCACAATAAAAAAGTCCCTTCGTCCGCGGAACAAAAATATCTAATTTATATTTTAATGCAAAACAGCAAAAAAGGAAAGAGGAAATGCACATTTTTTATGCACTTCCTCCTTTTTCTTTTTATTTTAAGAAAAATATCTCATTTTAACTTCCGTTATATTCTCCAAAGCCCTCCCCGAGAACCTCTCTCGCATCCGACACGATCACAAATGCCCCCGGGTCCGTCTGCGCGACCATTTCCTTCACGCGCACGATTTCCTTGGGCGATACCACACAGTAGAGCACGCATTTCTCGTGCCCGGAATACATGCCGCGCGCATGTAGCCCTGTCACGCCCCGCTCAAGCTCCTCCATAATCTTTTTTGCCACAAGCTCGTATTCGTCCGTGATGATATATGCCGCCTTCGAGAATTTCAGACCTTCCAGCAGCGTATCCGAAACTTTGCTTGTAACAAAAATCGCCACGATTGCATAAAGCGCTGCGTGCACGCCAAAAACATACAGACCGCCCAGTACGATCAGCCCGTCTAACACCTGCATGATCTGTACGATCGAATAATGGCGGACATGGTGTTGAATCAGCGTCGCCACCATATCCGTTCCTCCGGTCGTCGCCTTCGCAAGCAGCACAAGACCCATTCCCACTCCGTCGGTCACACCGCCGAAGAGCACCGCAAGAATATAGTCTCCTCCCATCACATCGACAGACGGAATGACATAAAGCCACGCGGACAATAAAAAAGTACCGACCAGCGTCCTTCCGATGAAGCGTTTCCCCTTCACCTTATAGGCGATCAAAAAAATGGGAATGTTAAGCGCCAGATTCGTGAGCCAGAGCGGTATGCCGCCCGGTATCACGCTGCCCGTTATCTCCTTTACAATAATGGAAAGTCCGGTGAACCCTCCCGTTACCAGCCTGATCGGATCATATACACACTGGATACTCACCGCCACCAGCCCCGTTCCGATCACAAGCAGTAACCAATCCCATATTTTTGACTGTCGATACCAAAATGTCTGCATTACTGCGCTTCATCCTCTCCCCGCTCTGCCGTCCCGAAATTCTGATTCTGATACTTACTCATGCTGTTCTTTAGCTTTCCAAGATGCATTCGGCTGCGGAAGAAGCTCCCTATGCCATTCCTTCTGCCATGGATTCCAAACTCTCCCATTCCATACCAGATCGTCGCACTCATTTTATCCTTATGTTCCGCAAAGAAATGTTCCTGCAGCGGCGTCGGAAGAATCGACACAATAATATCGGGCGTCATCGCGTTCATCTCATTGATGACCGCCTCCAAATCGCCGACACAATTCTCAAGAGCGTACTCTCCGGCAAACACCAGCTTCGGAAACGTCTCCTTTAGTTCCCGCTTTATGCCTGCGATTCTGTGCTCCGTCTCTCCGAGCAGAAATACGCTTTTCTTATTGCGCTCGATTCGCCTGAAGAATTCATACGTAAAATCATTCCCCTCAGTCTCCTGTATGCGCTGCATCGTCGGAACGCCTGCCGCCTGTATAATCTCTTTTTCACCAATGACTGCAAGGTCGAGCGCCGACAGCACCTCACGCACCACCGGATCATTCTCAGACTCGGTCAACATATGCATGGAAACGCTTTCAACTGTGTTCAGCGTATCGCCGCTTAAATAGGTCTCGACCTGCATCACCGCTTCGCGAACGGTGTAATTGTCCAGCTCGATTCCCATGATATCTATTTTCTTCGTCATAATACACCCATATTCATTTCCACTGTTCTAAAAAAATATACGCACATAGTATATCAAAAGTCTTGTGATATTTCAAGATTCTTCCATCTTGCCGCGTCCGGGCGTGCTTTTGAGGAAATTTACAGACATCTTTTTGAATTTCACCTAATTATTTTATATTTGAAATGTCAATATTATTTTCCGATTTCCCGCCAAAACGCCAAACTTTATAATTTGTGTACAAAACAGACATTCGATTATTTCACTATGTAAACCTCTTTTTTCTCTGTTTTTTCTGTGGATAATGTGTATAACTTCGTGTATAACTCGTTTTTTTCCATTTTTCCACTCTTTTGAATGTGGATAACTTTTTCTCCCCTTCTTCCTATTTCGGCATTTTTTTCAAAGAGATTTTCATATTTTGTGCATATTGTATAGGCCTATGACTCCTGCCTCAGCCTTCAGAATAAAAGTGCGCTTCGCACACTCTCGCGTTTCAAATTTTCCGGCAGCGCAGCTTTTATTCCGCGCGCGACAGCTGCGCATCTGTGCACGCAGTGCTTTTATGCAATAGGACGCAATTTCCTATTGCATAAAAAAGGAATGTCCACCATGAACATTCCCTTCTATCTCAAATTTAGGCAAATACAATTAGAAAATTCTTCTTACACAGATCGGGCTTCGGTAATTCACACTGGAATAGGTGATTCCGCTCGACGGTGTGCTCGCGTGCACGATCGTACCGTTACCGACATAGATGCCGACATGACCGCTGTAGCATACGATATCACCCGGCTGCGCGGATGAAAGACTTACCTCATAGCCGCAGCCTCTAAGTGCACTCGAGGAATGCGGAAGCCCGATTCCAAATGCAGCGTACACGCTCATGACAAAACCGGAGCAGTCCGTACCGTTTGTCAAGCTCGATCCGCCGTATACATATGGATTTCCGACGAACTGGCACGCATAATTCGCAACTGCCTGTCCGTTAGAGCTTGTCGGCGCGCTGTAGGAAGCCTCCGACGAACCGGAATCCTGCGCTGCCTGCGCCGCTTCCTTCTTCCTTGCCGACTCCGCCGCTGCTGCAGCCGCCTGACGCTCAGCCTCTTCCTTCGCGAGTCTTGCAGCTTCCTCTTCCTTGGACTCAGCCTGTACAAAATCCGTGGACAGTGAAACGTAATCGGTCGCTACATATCCCTCGCCCTCTTCGGTCGTCACAAGCGCCCAGCCCGGAACAGACTCATCAAGAACGACCAGGTCATCCTCAAGCGGCACCATCGTAAGAACGCTCGACTCTGTGGACGGTTCCGTGCGCACATAAAGCGTCGTCGTCGTAACCTTTGCATATCTGGTGCTGACCGCCTTCGCTAACTCTTCGTCTCCTGCGACTACATATTCGCATTTAACATAACCGGTAACGCTTCCCGATGTAATCCGGTACCAACCGTCCTCCGTCGTCTCAAGAATCGTCGCTGCAGAATTATTATACAGCTTGCCAAGTACCTCACTCTCGGTATTCGGTTCGGAACGTACATTCACATAATTATCTACCTGTGCGATTGCAATGTCGGAATACTCGGATTCTACGACCGGAACCTCGTTCTCGCTCACCTGCTCCTCCGCCTCTGCCGCAGCGACCGCCGCTTCCTCATTGCTCCGGGTCAGATAATCCGTCACTGCAAGCGAAACTCCCGCAGTAGGACTCCCATTTCCGGCTGCCGCAGCTTCCGCCGCTGTTGCGACCGAGACGCCTGCGATCGGCGCCGCATATATCGTCGATGTAGATTCGCCCACAACTAATGCCCCTGTTAAAATAATACCTGTAATTCCAAGAATGCCTCTCTTCATGAAAGCCTCCATGCATTTATTACGAATTTGTTACATTTATTACATGGTTATTATAGCAAAGGCACTATACACTGTCAACCCGCTAGATTTTGTTATATTTTTCCAGCAAGGTACTATATTTTCCCTAATTCGACATCTGCCCGTTGAGATAACGCTCCACCGATGTGACAGCATTCGCCCCGTCAGCGGCTGCCGTAACAATCTGTCTGAGCTGCTTCGTGCGCACATCTCCGGCGGCGTAGACACCAGGCAGATCGGTGGCGCCATCCTCTCCGGCATAGATATATCCGGCTTCATCCATCCGAAGCGCGCCGCGAAACAGCCCGGTATTCGGCACGATCCCGACCGCCACGAACACACCCTGCACGGGGAGCTTGCGCGCTTCACCGGTCTTCTTATTTATCAACGAAAGTTCCTCGACCTGTTCCTTCCCGCAGATTTCTTCCACCACGGTGTCCCAGAGCACCGTAATGTTCTCCGCCGCAAGTACCTTCTCCTGCAGTACCTTCGCGCCGCGAAATTCATCCCGTCTGTGAATCACATAAACATGGCTGCAGGCACGCGCCAGAAACAGCGCATCCTCCAGCGCCACGTCGCCGCCGCCCACGACCGCCGTCTCCTTTCCGCGGAAAAACGCTCCGTCACAGGTCGCGCAGTAAGAGACGCCCCTTCCTAAAAGCGCTTCCTCCCCCGGCACCGAAAGCTTGCGGTGCACTGCTCCCGCCGCAATCACGACCGTCTTCGCCCGGTATTCCCCGGTGTCCGTGCGAACCACCTTCTCCTCCCCGGAAAGCTCTGCCGCGCGCACTTCCTCCGTCACGAACTTTGCACCGAGCGCGTCCGCATGCGCACGCATCTTTGTCGCAAGCTCAAATCCACTGATGCCCGGCATCCCCGGATAATTATCCACATCGTAAGTGTTTATGATCTGTCCTCCGCTCATCGGCTGTTTCTCGATCACCAGTACTGACAGTTTCGCCCGCTGCCCGTAGATTGCAGCGGACAGACCTGCCGGCCCGCTTCCTATTATAATCATATCGTACATCGTTTTTCCTCCTCACTCTATGCCTGTTCCGGCATTCGGCGTTTCGCCGCGCCTGCCATCCGATATTTCATGTTCAATAACATACTGTAAAATTTTTCCCTTATTTTCTGTAACTTAGTCCCTTTTCCTTGCTAATTCTATTGTTTTATGCGATAATGACCCTAGAAATGACAGGAAAGGTGGGATTATTATGGATTTTACCAATATTGATCTGGCTCTTGGCACACTGACTGCCTATGACGCCTCATCTTCCGTCAGCTCCGCCAGTCTCGCCTACGCTGTCGGCACCGAAATCCTCAGCCAGTCTCTCGACATGACGCAGGAAATGGGTGCTTCCATGATTCAGATGTTGGAGCGTTCCGTGACGCCGGAGCTTGGCGGCAACATCGACGTTTATGTTTAGCCGTCGTCTAAAAAGCGGGCTGCCTGCAATCTAACGATTGCGGACAGCCCGCTTTTTCTTACACAGCCTGCCGACAGGTCTGCCTTATTTGGTTGCGATTGCCTCGATCTCAAGCATGACGTCCTTCGGAAGACGCGCTACCTCCACACAGCTTCTCGCCGGATACGCACCCTCGAAAAATGTCTGGTACACCTCGTTGATTGCACCGAAATCGTTCATTTCCTTAATAAACACAGTGGTCTTGATAACATTTGCCATGCTGGTTCCCGCCGTCTCAAGCAGATTCGACAAATTCGTCAACGCCTGCTTTGCCTGCGCTGCGGAACCCTCCGGAATTTCTCCCGTCGCCGGTACGACCGGAATGATACCCGATGTATATACCATACCGTTTACCTCAATTGCCTGTGAATATGGTCCGATTGCCGCCGGAGCCTTGTCCGTACTGATTACATTCTTCATGATATCTCTTCCTTTCCTCTGAACTATGGTTCAATCATACCACATACCGCACTGCCGTGCCACTACAATTTCCGGATTGCACGCTCCGTAATCTCTATGCGCCGCTCCTTATAAAGCCTGCCGACCGCGCGCTTGAACGCGTTCTTGCTGAGTCCTGTCTCGCGCATAATGACCTCCGGCGAAGCCTTGTCCGTAAACGGAAGCACTCCTGCAAACTCCTCGATCACCTCCATGACCCGCCGGGCGTCCGCATCCATCTGCAGATACGCTTTCTCACGAAGCGTGATATCGAGCTTGCCGTCCGGCTTTACACCGGTCACCTTCGCCTCTATCACATCCCCGATCTGAAATCTGCTGCAGTCCTCGTGCGCCGGAACCATTGCCGAATAACAGTCGTCCACCGCGACAAACGTTCCAAAGTCATGACCGAACTCATAGATTCTGCCGTTTACCGTATCGCCCTTTTTATACGGTGCGTCGGTACGGAGCAGTTCGTATAGCTTTTTCATACTCGCACACAATCTGTGGCTCTTGTCAATGTAGAGCCGCACCATGACTTCATCCTCCGGCTGCACCTTTCGCGTCATCTCTTTATATGGAAGGAACAGATCCTTTTCCAGTCCCCAATCCAGAAACGCGCCGATCTTGCCGACCTGTGCGACACGAAGCACCGCCGTCTCCCCCATGACGAGCTTTGGCGTATGGGTCGTCGCAATCATGCGGTCCTTCGAATCCTTATACAAAAACACCTCAAGCTCATCGCCCGGCTTCGTCTGCTCAGGCACCTGCTTTGCCGGAAGAAGCACGCGCTGTTCCTCTCCCTCATGCTCCGCTAAGTATACGCCGAACTCCACCCGTTTCACTACGGTAAGCTTTTGATACTCTCCTAATTTCATTCTATTCCTCATTTCTGTACACACTTCTGCGCAAATACTTTTAGATTCAAATTTCCGACACAGACATCCGGTGTTCCTCTCCGTTACTGCCTGCGCAGGAACTGTACGACGGCATACACCTCGTCCGCCTCACCGCCAAGCACGACCGTCGCGCTCTGCTCGCCGACCGTAACGACCGGATAAAGGGTATCTCCTAACACCGCTGCCTTGCGGTATTCGACGCGAAGCCCGCCCACCATAAAATTCTCCGGCAAAAGTTCCTCCGCTACAAGCACATATTTGCCGTTGTTCATATGATGATTGGTATCAATGTGAAAGCGCGCCACACGCACCGGCTCTTTTTTCTCTCCGCCGTCCGGCACTGCCACCTTACGGTCGCCCCACTCGCCGGAAAGCCCCTCGGTAATCTTATCACGGTATGCTTTTACCATGTCGTCTGATATCTTAATCGGGCGCATCCGTTCCGTATCCATAAACACCCACACGGAATTTGCACGCACAAGCTCCGTTCCGTTTTCATCTTTGATCAGAAAATTCCGGTATCCGTAAAATCCTTTAAAATCATATGGCCATGTACCAACGCAAATTTCTTCTCCCATCTTCGGATATCTTGCAATCTGTATCTCCCACGAGGATAAGACCCATGCGACCTTCTCCCTCGCAAGGTAATCTACGCCGATTTCAAGTTCCTCGGACTCGAAGGTACAGCAGTCCTGCAGATAATCCAACAATGCCGAAAGCGTAAGCTGCTGCTCACTGTTTATCTCACTATAGCGCACGCGACTCTTAAACTGATACATATACTTCCTTTCCACGCAGATGCGCATTACGAAATTCCGCGCATTTACTTATCAAATATCCTAACACACCGACTTGTTTTTTTCAATGCACAAAAATAACCCCAGCGGATTATTCCACTGAGGTTTTTAGCAGGGCTACCAGGATTCGAACCTGGAAATGACGGAGTCAGAGTCCGTTGCCTTACCGTTTGGCGATAGCCCTAAGTGCTGTCAACAAATGATATTATAACAGGTATTCAAAAAAAATCAAGTGTTTTTTTCAAAAATTTCTAATTTTTTACCAATCATTGCATACTGCACCGTTTCTCCCCATGAAATGCGGGCGGTTCCGCCAGTTGTCTCCATAATCTCACGCTCCACGGACTCCTGCCCGTTTACCGGAACCATCAGAAGCAGCTCCACAGTGTCAGTATAGACCGTATCAATCAACGCAAGCTCCATCTGCGCGATCAGATACTGCAGCTTGCCTAAGCCGTTATAGTCTGTTCCAACGGAAAGCTTTCTGCCTTCTTTCTTATCTATAATGACGCTCGCCGCAAGCCCCTCCTGCGTCGCCTTCTGGTAGGCGCGCACCAGTCCGCCCGTCCCCAGCAGCACTCCGCCGAAATACCGCGTTACCACCACGGCAACATTGTGGATATCCTCCCGCAGCAGCACGTCAAGCATCGGCCGTCCTGCCGTCTGCGCCGGCTCACCGTCGTCCGAGCAGCGGCCAAGTTCCTGACGCTCCCCGATCACAAATGCAGAGCAATTATGTCTTGCGTCCCAGTATTTCTTCTTCATCTCGGCGATAAATGCCATTGCTTCCTCCTCCGAGTCCACCGGGCGCACCGTCGCGATAAATCTTGATTTCTTTTCTATGATTTCCCCTTCGCCGCCGGAATATACGGTTTTCATACAACTTCTCTCACTTTCCGTTCTCTGTTTTCCTGTTTAAAATAGTACCATGTCCCCTCTGTTTTTGGCAACAAAAATCCTTAAGAAACTGTGAAGAATCCGTGGTATTTTCAGTTTTTTCTTTATTCCGTCACATTTCTTTGGTATAATATATTGATTAGAAAAGGAGGCCTACTATGAATTATGGAAAAAAACGTACGCAGAAGCGCGAGCGTGAGCTGACTTCTAAAAGTACCATGATTCGCAAGAAATTCAGCGTAATTTTTTGCAAGGCATTGCTTATATGCTTTTTTGCAGTTGTGATTGTCGGCGGATGCTCCGCATTCGGTGTCATCTCCGGAATTATCGCTTCTGCCCCGACAATCGAAGATATCGACGCGACGCCGACCGGCTATCTGACGACCGTCTTGGACAGTGAAGGGAATCAGACCGCAACATTGGTCGCTTCCGGTTCGAACCGCAAATATGTGACAATCAACGAGATTCCCCTCAATCTGCAGCACGCATTTGTTGCCATCGAGGACGAGCGTTTCTATGACCACAACGGTATCGATTTACAGGGTATCCTGCGCGCCGGCTTAAAGGGCGTCGCTTCCGGTTTTCATTTTACGGAGGGCGCAAGTACCATCACGCAGCAGCTTCTTAAAAACACGGTTTTCACGGAATGGACAAGCGAGCAGTCCATGGCGGACAAGTTCGAACGAAAGTTTCAGGAGCAGTACCTCGCGCTCCAGTTGGAAAAAGTCGTAGACAAAGACTGGATTCTCGAGAATTACCTCAATGCAATCAACCTCGGTCAGAACACCCTGGGCGTAGGCGTCGCATCGGAACGCTATTTCGGCAAGGATGTCTCCGAGCTGACGCTCTCCGAGTGCGCAGTGCTCGCAGCGATTACGCAGAGCCCAACCAAATACAATCCGATTTCCCATCCTGACGACAACGCCGACAGACGGGGAAAAGTTCTGCGAAATATGCTCGAGCAGGGTTATATCACACAGACAGAATATGACGAGGCGCTCGCTGACAACGTATACGACCGTATACAGCTCGTCAATGTCGAAGCGAAGGATGATAACATCAACTCCTACTTCGTTGACGAGATGACGAATGAAATCATTCAGGACCTTATCGACAAGCTGGGCTATACGGAAACACAGGCTTACAAAGCACTCTACCAGGGCGGTCTGACGATCTACTCCACGCAGGATCCGACGATTCAGGCAATCTGCGACGAAGAGATCAATAATCTGGAAAATTATCCTACCGAGCCGAAGGTGTCCTTCTCCTACCGCGTCTCCGTTGAGTCGTCGGACGGTACGGTATCCAATTACAGCCAGCAGACGATGCTTTCCTATTATCAGTCTGCCAATAAGGATTACAGCATCAACTTTGCAACCGAGGAAGATGCGCTCGCCGCAATCGAGCAGTACAAAGCGGACATCATGGAAGAAGGCGACATCATCGTGGAGGGAAGCGAAACCATTTCCTTTACGCTCCAGCCGCAGACCGCATTAACGGTCATAGACCAGACCACAGGCGAGATCAAGGCGATTGTCGGCGGACGCGGTGAGAAGACCGCCAACAAGACCTTAAACCGCGCGACGGACACCACGAGACAGCCCGGCTCTACCTTCAAGATCATCGCAGCATACGCGCCGGCTCTCGACGCAGGCGGCAAGACATTAGCAGACGTGCAGGACGATGCGCCGTACCATTATGAGACGGGCGAGGGCGCAGCCGTAAACAATTACGATGGTCGCTACCGTGGTTTTACCACCTTAAGGGAAGCGATCACCGATTCCATCAACATTGTGACAGTCAAGACGCTTACGGAAATCGGACCTTCCCTTGGATATGACTATATCCGTAATTTTGGTTTTACGACCGTCGGCATCGACGAGAGCGGCAATCCGACGCTTGCCCTGGGCGGTCTGACGAAAGGCGTCTCCAATCTGGAGCTGACCGCTGCTTACGCGACAATCGCCAACAGCGGTACCTACATTAAACCGAAGTTCTACACAAAGATTCTCGACCATGACGGAAATGTGCTGCTCGACAACACTTCACCCGAGACGCACACCGTCCTGAAGGAAACGACCGCATGGCTCTTAACGGATGCCATGGCGGATGTTATGACGCAGGGAACCGGTGCACCTGCCTACTTTGGAAGCAGTATGGCACAGGCAGGCAAATCCGGTACGACCACGAAGAACCGCGACGCCCTGTTCGCAGGCTACACGCCGTATTATACGTGTGTCGTATGGGGCGGTTATGATGACAACGCCGTTCAGAACGGCAAGCAGGTCGCTTACCCGAAGAAAATCTGGAAAGCCGTTATGAGCCGGATACACGAGAATCTCGAGTACAAAGACTTCGAGAAGCCGGACGGCATCGTGACCGCGGCCGTGTGCAGGGAATCCGGAAAGCTCGCCATCGACGGTGTCTGCACCAACGACCCGCGCGGCAACGCAGTCTACACCGAATATTTTGCCGAGGGAACGCAGCCTACCGAATACTGTGATCATCATATTTTAATGAATATCTGTGCAGATTCCGGACAGCTTGCAGGTCCGAACTGCCCGAACACTTACGCAACAGGAGTCTATATTACCGGAGGCACGCCGGGTACGGAAGATACTCCTTACCTGCTGACAGAAGAAGCTCTCGCCGGTACCTGTGCTTTCCACAACGCGCCTGCCACTCCTTATCAGGAAACGCCCTACTCTCCTGTTCCCGGCGTGGAAACGCCAACTGACACGGGCGGTCAGTAAAGTATACAACATAAGGTAATCGACAAAAACCGCATTCCATAACTCAAATGGAATGCGGTTTTTCACGTATCGCGAAATATATACCTGTCTGATCCCTTTTCCTTATCTTCTCAACTTATTTATCTTCTCGGCTTATATCTGGCTCTCTTATATACCTGTTCCAGAAGATTTTCTGCCTGCGCAAGCCCTTCTTTCGTCTGCTCTCCCTTCATACAGGAGCATTCCACTGCCTGCTCCTCCTCGCCAAGCAGCGTACGCAGCTCCTCCTCCGGCAGTCTCGCTGCGGCGTACTCTTTTAGTGTCAGCCGCAGCAACCGCCTCATATAACGGTTCAAACCGTCACCCGCAAGCTGCTGCATACGCATGCGGTGTTCAATCGCCTGAATCTCTTTCCGCTGATTCTCCTGTATCTCCTGTTTTTCCTTCTCCTCCTGCTCGTTCTTCACCTGCACTGCATGATACTCGAATGCCTCCGACAGCGCCGCGAAGAACTCGCCTTTGAAATCCACCGGGCGAAGGAACACACGGAACACGTTGCGCTCATTGATAAAGAAATGGAGCTGCGCTGGGCTGATCGCCGTTGTATAGATGATACAGACCGTACTCGGTGCATTTTTGTTGAGGTATGTAATGATCTGCTCCCCGTTGTACCCTTCCAACGACACACCGGTCACCACCACATTATAGTGCTTCTTCTTGAACTTCTTCGCCGCCTCGATTCCGTTTAACGCCGTGTCGACCTCGAATTCCTGTCCCTCCATAGCGTCCAGAAATTCCTGAATAATCTGCGGATATTTGCTGATAAACAGCAAAGATTTCGCCTCATTATCCTGTTCGCTCATAACGTTTCCCCCTCCTTTTCAGATGTTTTCCAGGAACGCTTTTACTTCCTCATACAGTTCCACAGCCTTTTGGTACTGTTCCTCTGCATCCTTTGCTAAACCTGCCCGCAAAGATGTAAATATCGCAAATAGGAGCATCCAATAGAATCCTTATACTTTCCCGCATCCAAAAGCAGTTTTGCAGATTCCAGTTTCTCTTTAGCATTTGCCAACCGATATCCGCGGAATCAGCCCACACTGCCTTTAGCCTTTTTTGTAATTACGAACGAGAACCCTTTACAATAGCTGTCATATCAATATCGGATTCATTGTCATAGTCTCCTCTGGCATAAGAACCATATAGAAATACTCCCACAACATCTGTACCATAAATATCACGATAGCACTGTACCATCTGGCTTGTAATCTGATGCAACTGTGTCTTTGTGCACATATGGCGTTCCTTTTCTTTCCTTAAACATTCCCATTTCTTATCTTGAATTATAATGGAATCCTCGCAACTATTCAATAGACTTACTGTCGGAAATAAATTCAAATAGTTCACTAAAAAGATCTCAATTTCCATAGCTTTCCGCACGCCAATCCCTTAATATTTCTTTATATGCAAAAGACCCAGAAAAATTCCCAGACAGCACAATTTTTCAAGCTCGTATGATTTCTAAGAAAAGCCTTAATTCCCAAGGCGTTCCGCCCCCTTATCCCTTGATTTTCCTGACAAGACAGCAAAACCCTCAAGCTTTCGCTTGGGGGTCTTACTGTTGATGTATATGCTAACTAAGGGGATTAGATTCACCGATCTAACCGGATTAGATCAGTGCAATCCTAATGTAATTCTCTGGAAACGAAATCCGGGTAACCCGACTCAAGCCCGTGTTCGGTAGAATCAAGTCCTTCGATTTCTTCCTCAGCAGACACTCTAAGACCGATGGTCTTCTTTAATACGATAAATACGATACTCATTGTCACGATCGTCCACCCTGCAATGCAGGCGATTCCGAGACACTGGATGGCAAGGTGATGCACGCCGCCGCCGTAGAATAAGCCGTCCGTGTAGTCGAAAAGACCAACCGCGATTGTTCCCCATATACCGTTACAGCCGTGAACTGCGACTGCACCGACGGGATCGTCAATCTTTAGCTTATCCTCGATAAAGTATACTGCCACACAGACAAGCACGCCTGCAATCGCTCCGATAATGAAGGAACCGATAACGTCTACATTGGCACATCCTGCCGTCACTGCTACAAGTCCTGCGAGAGAACCGTTCAAGGACATTGATACATCCGGCTTACCGTTTCTGATCCAGGTATAAAGCATCGCCGTAACGGTTGCGACTGCCGGAGCTACCGTTGTTGTCGCGAAAATCTGTGATAACTGCATGGTGTCGGACGCTGCCGCACCGTTGAAACCGTACCATCCAAACCAGAGGATGAATACGCCGAGCGCACCGATTAAGATATTGTGGCCAAGGATAGGTCTCGGCTTGCCGTTCTTATCATATTTTCCGATACGCGGTCCTAAGAGCGCCGCACCGATAAATGCTGTGATACCGCCTACCATATGAATACATGCAGAACCTGCGAAATCCGTAAATCCCATCTCCGTGAGCCAGGGCGTTCCTCCCCATACCCAGTGTGCCTCGATCGGATAAACAAATAAGCTGATGATAAAACTGTAAATACAATAGGTAACGAATTTGGTACGTTCTGCCATAGCGCCGGATACGATCGTTGCCGCTGTCGCGCAGAACACCAGGTTAAACACGAACGATGACCAGTCGGTTTCTCCGAAATTTGAAAAAGGATTTAAACCCCAGCCGACAAACTTTCCATCCCCGCAAAGAAGGTTGTAACCCAGCAGATAGAAAGCGACTGTACCGATACAGAAGTCCATCAGGTTCTTCATTGTGATGTTGCCGACATTCTTCGCTCTGGTGAAGCCCGCTTCGACCATCGCAAATCCACATTGCATAAAAAAGACTAACGCTGCTCCCATCAGGAACCATACACTCATATCCATAATCTTTTCCTCCTACATAAAAAGGGATAACAGCGGTGCATACATAAACTATGCCCTCTATTATCCCCATTGATAATCTCTTCTTACATGATTCAGTTTTTTCATAATATATATTCCTCATTTCCCATATCAGACGGCTCCTCATTTCCTCTGACACGGGATTTCTCTGCCGTTCCTACAGTGCATCTGTTCCGCGCTCACCTGTACGGATTCTGATTGCATCCTGCACATCGTACACGAAAATCTTACCGTCTCCAAAATGTCCGGTATTGATCTCATCCACGATCTTATCGATCAACTGCGGCGCAACATCGTCCGCTACGACTGTCTCAACCTTGATCTTCGGCAGAAGATTCACTGTATACTCCGCCCCCCGGTAATTCTTGATGATACCCTTCTGATTACCGTAACCCATACTGTTTACGATATTCAGACCATTTACCTCTTCTGTGTCAAGCACGCTCTTCAAATCTTCGAGCTTCTCCGGCTTGATGATGATTTCCAGTTTCTTCATATGAAATCCTCCTTGTTTTCCGAATTCTGTTCTCTGTTCACAGATTATTCATTTAAGATTCAAAAATCTTTCATTCTGTAAACACGGAAACTTCATTTCTCTTTCATATACTATAACCATGCAAGCGATAGTTATCAGTATTTGTTACTACCCACAAAACTTTTTCATAATCTGCCAGGCGACATCAGTTGCCTGGCAATCCTCCCTTTATGGGAGATTTTTTTATGCAATAGGAAATTGCGTCCTATTGCATAAAAGCACTGCGTGCACAGATGCGCAGCTGTCGCGCGGAACAAAAGCTGCGCTGCCAGAACATTTGAAACGCAGGAGTGTGCGAAGCGCACTTTTGTTCTTTTAAAGAATGAGTTTTCTGCGGCTGCACGCTTCCTGATGCTGCATGCAGCCGACGGACACATTTTATGGTAGCTATACTTCGAAAATCAGATCTCCGTAAGACGGCATCGGCCACATAGCCTTGTCAACGAGCATCTCAAGCTTATCAACCGGAGCTCTGAGCGCATCCATCGCTGCCCTAACCTCATCTCTGTAGTAAACAGCCTGCTCTCTGCCCTCTTCCATTGCAGCCGCCAGTTCTGTTACCACCTGTAACTTTGCAAGTGCTCTCTTGGACTCTGCAAGCAAATCGGATACCTCGGTGAGAATCTCCGTCTGCGCGCTGACGTCTGCGCCGCACGCAGCCTTTACTGCACTGATGGACTCCGCAAGTACGGTCGTATACCTGATGACCGCCGGGATGATCTGCTTCGTTGCAATATCGATCATTGCTTTTGCCTCGATGTTGATCTCCTTTGCGTAAGTCTCATATTCGATCTCTACGCGGGAGTCTAACTCTGCCTTTGTAAATACTTTGAACTTCTCGAACAGTGCAACCGCCTTCTCGGTGTTGAGCGCCGGAATCGCATCTACCATGGAGCGGATATTCGGCAAGCCGCGTCTCTCCGCCTCTACAACCCACTCGTCGGAGTAGCCGTTTCCGTTAAATACGATTCTCTGATGCTCCGTCGCATACTCCTTGATCAGATCATGTACTGCCATATCGAAATCGTCTGCCTTCTCAAGTACCTCGCACGCCTCTGCAAATGCCTCTGCGACGATGGTATTAAGCACGACGTTCGGCTGAGCAATCGAATCCTGGGAACCTACCATACGGAACTCGAACTTGTTTCCGGTAAATGCAAACGGTGATGTACGGTTTCTGTCCGTCGCATCCTTCATGAAGTCCGGAAGCGTCTTAACACCTGTCTCTAACTTCTGACCGGAAATACTATGTGTTGCCTCACCTGTGCTGATGAGCTGGGAAAGCACATCCTGAAGCTGCTCGCCAAGGTATATGGAAATAATTGCAGGCGGTGCCTCGTTCGCCCCGAGTCTGTGATCATTTCCGACATCTGCCGCCGCCTCTCTTAAGAGGTCTGCATGCTTATCTACTGCCTTTAAAATACAGGTCAATACAAGTAAGAACTGTACGTTCTCATGCGGCGTCTTACCCGGCTCTAACAAGTTGATGCCGTCATCTGTGGTGATGGACCAGTTGTTGTGCTTACCGGAACCGTTCACGCCCGCAAACGGCTTCTCGTGAAGCAGACACTGTAATCCGTGACGTCCCGCTACTTTCTTTAATGTCTCCATAACCAACTGGTTGTGGTCAACTGCGATATTCGCCTCCGCGTAGATCGGCGCCAGCTCATGCTGTGCCGGAGCAACCTCATTATGCTGTGTCTTAGCCGTTACGCCAAGCTTCCAGAGTTCCTCGTTCACATCCTTCATGAATGCTGCGATTCTCTCACGGATCGCTCCGAAATAATGATCCTCCATCTCCTGACCCTTTGGAGGCATTGCTCCAAATAAAGTACGTCCTGTAAAGATCAGATCCTTTCTCTGTAAATACTTCTCTCTGTCAACGATGAAATACTCCTGCTCCGGTCCGACAGACGGCGTCACTTTCTTAGATGTAGTATTTCCGAACAATCGAATCAGACGAAGCGCCTGCTCGTTGATTGCTTCCATGGAACGGAGAAGCGGCGTCTTCTGGTCGAGCGCTTCTCCTGTGTAGGAACAGAATGCCGTCGGGATGCAAAGCGTTGCGCCTGCTGCATCCTGTCTTACAAATGCCGGTGAGGTACAATCCCATGCGGTATATCCTCTCGCCTCAAACGTAGCTCTAAGTCCGCCGGACGGGAAAGATGATGCATCCGGCTCACCCTTGATCAGTTCTTTACCGGAAAAGCTCATCAGCACTTTACCATTCTCCATCGGAGCTGTAATAAAGGAATCATGCTTCTCTGCGGTCACACCGGTCAGCGGCTGAAACCAGTGTGTATAATGGGTCGCCCCCTTTTCGATTGCCCACTCCTTCATCTCGTGTGCGACAACATCCGCCGTCTCGAGATCCAGTTCCTTGCCCTCGTTGATTACTTCCTTCAGTTTCTTGTAAACCTTCTTCGGCAGACGCTCCTGCATCACCGCATCGTTAAATACGTTCTCACCGAAAATCTCAGCAACATTAAGATATCCTGTTTCGCTCATGTTCTACATCCTTTCTTTCTCACTCGTCTAATCCCCTAAGACTAGATTTGCTTATTTTAATGTACGCGATTTCCCTTCAGATTTCAACCAGAACTTCATGTAAAATATTCTGATACAGAAAAAAGGGCATTCCAAGTCTATTGGAACACCCTTGTTCATCGCTCACATTGTTTTATTGGTATTAAAATAATACTTTTTCAAATGAAATGCAAGCATAAAATTTATATTTTTTTAACTTTTACTAATCTCACAAAAAAGTAAAACTTCACGTGAGATTATTGTTAAAATTGTAAAAGTCAAAGCATTTACGCGTTGGCTTTGCCTACCGAACCGAACAGCTCCATCTTCTCCTTAACGGTAGCCTTGATTGCCTCAGCGCCCGGAGCTAAAAGCTTACGCGGGTCAAAGCCCTTGCCTTCCAGATCCTTGCCTGCCTCGATGTATTTACGTGTAGCATCTGCGAAAGATAACTGGCACTCTGTATTTACATTGATCTTTGCAACTCCGAGGGAGATCGCCTTCTTAATCATATCCTCAGGAATGCCTGTACCACCGTGAAGTACTAACGGCATAGCGCCTGTCTTCTGCTGCACCGCATCCAATGTCTCAAAGCTCAGTCCCTGCCAGTTCTCCGGATATTTGCCGTGAATATTGCCAATACCTGCTGCGAGCATATCTACGCCGAGATCCGCAATACGCTTGCACTCGTCCGGATCAGCGCACTCGCCCATACCTACAACGCCGTCTTCCTCGCCGCCGATGGAACCTACCTCAGCCTCGATGGACATTCCCATTGCGTGAGCTACGCTTACAAGCTCTGTCGTCTTCGCAACATTCTCATCGATTGGATAGTGGGAACCGTCAAACATAATAGAAGTAAATCCAGCCTTGATACATTTATAGCATCCTTCGTATGTACCGTGGTCTAAATGCAGTGCAACCGGAACCGTAATTCCAAGTTCCTCGTCCATAGCCTTTACCATAGCGGCAACCGTACCGAAGCCTGTCATGTACTTTCCTGCACCCTCAGATACACCGAGAATGACCGGGGACTTTAACTCCTCAGCCGTGAGAAGAACTGACTTCGTCCACTCAAGATTGTTGATGTTGAACTGACCTACTGCGTAATGGCCTGCCTTTGCTTTGTCTAACATTTCTTTTGCAGATACTAACATAATGATTTCCTCCATAACTTAATCATTTGCCGCATGCGGCAATAGTTTACCCTACCGCTATTATATATTACTTCCTGTGAAAAATAAAGTTAAAATTATAACAATCCTGCCACTCCTTAAAAACTGCCCCGGCGCTTATGCCTCCCCGGGCACCATGATCGTGACCGCCTTGCACATATTCTTTACAACGACCTCCTCGTGATCCCCGCCGAACTCTCCGTCGAGTGTCCAGGGAATCTCCCGCTTTGCCCGAAAGTGCACCTCATCTGTCTTAAAGGAATAGATCATATCCGTATCATCGACAAGATTAATGAGCGATGCGATAATTTCATTCAGTTCAATCGGGTTGCGCGGCTTCTTGATAAGCGTTACCTCAAACACTCCGTCGTCTAAGAGTACATCCTTCCCTGTCATTCCCTTGAACCCGCCTACCGACGTAGAATTCGTAATCATGCCGAAAATAAATTCATCCGAAATCCGCACGTTGTCATAACCCACTTCCATCCGGTAAGCCGGGATGTCATGCAGGCGTTTCGCGCCCTCTAAGATATACGCCGCATGACCGAGCACATTCTTCCACTCCTGACTGGTCTTATAGGAAACCTCGGTGAAAAGCCCGAACGCAGCCACATACACAAAGAAATCCTCGTTGAACGAACCGATATCACATAGAAACGGCTTTCCATTCACTGCCGCCCCAGCCGCTTTTACCATATCCTTCGGAATCCCCAGCGAGGTAGCGAAATCATTCGTGCTTCCCGCCGGAATATAGCCGAGAAGCGGCTTCTCTTGAAGGTGCATCAGTCCCGTAACGGTCTCATCGAGTGTTCCGTCACCGCCGCTGCAAACAACCATATCGTAATTGTCCGCCTCTTCCTCCACCTTGCGTATCGCATCACCCGCCGCCTGCGTCGGATAAATCGTCACCTCATAATCTTCCTTTACCATCGTATCCACGATGTCCAAAAGCTGGTTCTTGATCTGCGCCTTGCCAGAATGCGGATTAAACACAAACAATAATTTCTTTTTCATACCCATTCCTACATCCTTTTCCCATTATTCTCCCAGAAATCTTGCAAGCGCGTTGATTGCTTCCTCTTCGTCTTCTCCCTCTGTTTCAATTACAACTGTCTCTCCATTCATCAATGCCAGACTCATCATTCCCATGATACTCTTTGCATTCACGCGCGCTTCTCCCATTTGCAGATGGATTTTGCTCGCATATTTGTTTGCCACCTGCACCAGATTTGCGATTGGTCTTGCCTCAAGCTCCTCATGCATACGAACTACAACACTTCTCTTCATTTCGCTCTTCCCTCTCATTCTGCCGTCAAAGCGGCACACACATCGCTACTGTCTCAACCCTTCCGCAATCTCGCTGATCTTGCGAAGCCTGTGGTTCACCCCCGACTTGCCGACCGGCGGATTCAGATAGGTCCCTAATTCCGCGAGCGGCGCGTCCGGATACTCCAACCGTAGCAACGCCATCTCCCTAAGATTATCCGGCAGGCTGGACAACCCCGCCCGTTCTCTTATATATTCAATGTCCGTAAGCTGTTTGACCGCAGCGTTTACCGTCTTGCTGATATTCGCCGTCTCGCAGTTCACCTTGCGGTTCACCGAATTACGCATTTCTTTTAAAATCCGGACATTTTCCAGATTCATAAGCGCCACATGCGCTTCCATGACATTTAAAATATCAACGATCTGTGCGCCTTCCTTTAAGTACACAATCTGATACTTTTTCCTTGGAACGATCTTCGCGTCCATTTCAAAGCTGTTAATGACGTCCCGAAGCTGCTCGGCTTGCTGCAGCCCCCGACAGACAATCTCAAAATGATAGGACTTATTAGGATCGCTGATCGAGCCTCCCGCGAGGAACGCTCCCCGAATATACGCCCGCTTACAGCAATTCTGCTGAATCAGCAAGCCCTTGACCGTCTCCGACGGCGCCGGTTTTTCCTCTGCCTCATCCCACATTTTCACGGTGGAAAACACACGCGCGGCGTCCTCGTTCGAACGAATTTCTTCTATATTATAAAGCTGTTTCAATAACAGATGATATTTCTGTGCAAGGAACTGATTCTCCGGCTCTGCCGCATTCGTCTTTCCCTCAAATGCAATCAGTGCCGCAAGCTCTGCAATCTGACAATGTCTGCCCGTCCCCAGATGCTTCGCCAGTTCCTCCTTCACTTCACTTGAAAATGACATATCACACCTCAAAACCCCATGCTGTTTCGTCTGCCGCTTCCGCCGCATTCTTATTTACCGCGCAGCGCATCCTTTCCGATGTCGCGATGCTCAATTTTAATCCCGTATTCCCTGTTGCCGGAAAGCTTCTGATAGAGCGCGTTCGCGAGTGTGACGGAACGATGCTTCCCCCCGGTACAGCCTATGGATATGACTAGCTGGTTCTTCCCCTCGGCAATGTAATTGGGAATCAGGAAATTCAGCATATCGGACAGCTTGTCCAAAAAGGTATGCGCCTCATCGTATTGGAACACATAATCCTGTATCTCCTTATCGTTTCCGGTCTTCGCACGAAGCCCCTCCACATAATAGGGATTCGGCAGAAAACGCACATCAAAGACCAGATCGGAATCCGCCGGGATTCCATACTTAAATCCAAATGACAGAACCGTGATGAACAGATTCTTATAGTCCTGATTCTGCACAAAAATCTTTTCCAGTTCTGCTTTCAGCTCTCTTGTTAAAAGCCGGCTGGTATCTATAATATAATCTGCGCCTTTCTTCAAAAACGCAAGTCTCTTTCTCTCCTCTGCGATTCCCTTATCTACGCGCCCGCCGACCGAAAGCGGATGGTTCCTCCTCGTCTCCTTGTAACGCTTGACAAGAACGGAATCCTCTGCGTCCAGAAAAAGAATCTCATAACTCGCTCCGGTGCTCCTGATGCGCGCCAGCACATTCTTAAGTTCCTCGAGCGCCTGCCCGTTTCGTATATCAATTCCAACCGCCACCTTCTGCAGCTCCGCGTTCTGCTGCAGATCGGAGAGTTCCACGAACTTCTCCAACAGCGGAATCGGAAGATTATCAACACAATAGAACCCGATATCCTCCATCATTTTGATTGCCGTACTTTTTCCTGCCCCGGACATCCCGGTCAAAATCACGAATTTCATGACAGCCAGTCTCCATTCCTGTATAATCAAAACTCCCCGAGCATCTTGACCTCCGGCTCAAGCGTGACGTGAAACTGCCGCTCGACTTCACATTTCACATCCTCCATCAACTTTACAATGTCGGCTGCCGTCGCCCCTCCCCGGTTGATGACGAACCCGCAGTGCTTTTCCGCCACCTGCGCTCCGCCGACCCGATAACCGCGAAGTCCGGCGTCCATAATCAGCTTGCCTGCAAAATAGCCCTCCGGTCTTTTAAAGGTACTTCCTGCACTCGGATATTCGAGCGGCTGCTTTGACATCCGTTTCGCAGCAAGCTCCTGCATGCGCGCCCGAATCTCTGTCTCGTCACCCGCCGCAAGATGGAAGACTGCTTCCAGCACGATATAACCGTTCTTTAAGATGCAGCTGCTGCGGTAGCCAAGCTCCAGTTCATCCACGGAAAGCACCTTTTCATGTCCTTCCGCATCCAGTACCGTAACGCTCTCCAAGATATCCTTCATCTCTCCGCCGTAAGCTCCCGCGTTCATCACGACAGCCCCGCCGACCGTTCCCGGAATCCCCGCAGCAAATTCCATACCGGCAAGTCCCAGAGAAGCCGCCCGGCTCGCAGCCTGCGACAGGAGCGTCCCCGCGCCTGCCACAATCCGCTCACCCTCTGTCCGAAGCTCGTTCACCGCACCCTTCGTCTCGATTACGACGCCGCGGATACCGCCGTCCCCCACGAGAAGATTGCTTCCGTTGCCGATAATATAATATGGCACCCGCTCCTTTTTGCAGAGCGCAACGACCTGCGAAAGTACGCTTCTGTCCGGTGTAACAAGCACATCCGCCGCCCCTCCCACGCGAAACGTCGTATGCCTGCTCATCGGTTCCTCCAGACGTATGCCGTCTCTCCCCACAATCTGTTCCAGTTGCTCCAAAAACTGCCCGTTCATGCTTATTCCTGCTCTTTCAAAAATGCGATATAACCGCGATATGCCTCATATAAATCTACTTTGCTGATGATTTCCCACGGCGCGTGCATGTTGAGCACCGGGACGCCGCTGTCGATCACGCGCATACCGTAATTTGCGAGAATATAAGCGATTGTTCCGCCGCCGCCCTGATCTACCTTGCCAAGCTCGGCTGTCTGGAACGCCACCTCATTCTTATCCATGATCGCCCGAAGCGCGCCGACGTACTCTGCATTCGCATCGTTCGAACCGGACTTTCCTCTCGCTCCGGTATACTTGTTGAACACAAGTCCTCTGCCGAAATATGCCGCATTCCGCTTCGTCATGACGGACGGGAAATTCGGATCGAACGCTGCCGATACGTCGGATGACAGAACGCTGGAATTGCGAAGCGCACGTCTTAATGCAAGCTCCGAATAAACACCTGCGGCGTTCATCACCTCCGCAACCGTATTCTCGAAGAACCGCGACTCCATGCCGCTCGCTCCGACGCTGCCGATCTCTTCCTTATCGACCAACAGGCAGACACTGGTAATCTCCGGTTCCTTCATCGCGGCAACCGCCTCAAAGGACGGATAAGCGCACACTCTGTCGTCATGTCCGTAGCCCATGATCATGCTGCGGTCGAAACCGTAATCCCTCGCATCTCCCGCAGGTACGACCTCAATCTCCGCCGAAAGAAAATCCTCTTCCTCTATACCATATTCCGCAGTCAGGATTTTCATGATATTTGCTTTTACTTTCTCTTTTGCGTTTTCCTTCTCGTCCGCATCGTCCTTCTCTAACGGGATGCTGCCGATGATAAGATCGAGATTCTCGCCCTCGATGACCTTCGCCGCCTTCTTATCAAGCTGCTCGCCCGCAAGATGCACCAGAAGATCGCTCACGCCGAATACGGGATCGCCCGGCTTGTCGCCGATATTTACGGAGACGACCGTGCCATCCTTCTTTGCGATTACCCCGTGAAGCGCTAACGGCAGCGTCACCCACTGATATTTCTTAATGCCGCCGTAGTAGTGCGTATCGAGCAATGCAAAATCCGAGTCCTCATACAGCGGATCCTGCTTTAAATCCATACGCGGGGAATCAATATGCGCTCCAAGAATATTCATACCGCACTCCATGCTCTTCTTACCGATCACAAACAGTGCCAGTCCTTTTCCCATGTTGTTCGCGTAGACCCTGTCGCCCGCCTTAAGCTTTGTGCCATCCGCAATTATCTCCTCGAGATTCCGAAAGCCTGCCGCCTTCGCATCCTTCTCGAATCTCGCCACACACTCACGCTCTGTCTTACACTCTGAGAGAAACTTCCGATAATTCTCTGCAAAATCAAATACTTCTTTTCTTTTCCCGCCTTCCGGGTATTTCTCCCATGCATTCATTCTTTCCATTGCTGTCGCTCCTTTTCGCCCTATTTATTTCTTATTCGCAGTGCATCCGCTCGATTCCTCAAGCCCGCTTCTCCTTGCGCTGCCCACTGTTACTCATCATCGTCGGTCTTCTTCGTCAGGTTCGCCTGTACACGGCGGTACAGCTCCTGTGCCGCATTGTAACCCATCTTCTTCTGTCTGTGATTGACTGCCGCAGCCTCGCAGATGACTGCAAGATTACGTCCTGCGCGGATCGGCAGAGAATGGCACACGACCTTATTTCCAAGGAACTCCGTATACTCCTCCTCGAGTCCCAGGCGGTCATACTCGTTGTCCTTTTTCCAGTCTTCAAGCTTGATGACGAGATCTATCTGCTGCTTCTCCTTGACGCCCTCGACACCGAACAGGGTCTTAACGTCGATGATGCCGATACCGCGAAGCTCGATAAAATACCTCGTGATATCCGGTGATGTGCCAATAAGCGTATGCTCATTGATCTTGCGGATTTCCACCACGTCGTCCGTCACGAGACGATGTCCGCGGCGCACCAGTTCCAGAGCCGCTTCGCTCTTTCCAATGCCGCTCTCGCCCATGATGAGAAGCCCTTCGCCGTAGACGTCGACGAGCACTCCGTGAATCGTGATGCACGGCGCAAGCTGCTCGCTCAGACAATAAATCAGCTCTGCCATGAATTCCGAGGTGCCCCGCTTCGTTCCAAATACCGGAAGGCTGCTCTCTTCCGCAATCTTAAGAAACATGGCATCCGGCTGAAGATCACGACAGAAAATCACGCACGGAATATCATACGCCATAAATTCACGATAAATTTTCTCCTTCTTCTTCTCATCCAACTGCTGCAAATACGTGTACTCTACCGTACCGATGATCTGAACACGCGACTGCTCGAAGTGTTCAAAATATCCGCTCAACTGCAGCGCCGGGCGGTTGACATCGCGGATCATGATCCGGTGTCCCTTCAACTCCATATCCGGCAGAAAATTATACAGATCCAAAATCTGCGCTACTTTTGCTACGCCTACACCACTCATCCCTTACGCTCCTTTGTCATTGAAATAATTTACCTGTTGACTCGCTTGCGCTCATTGTATCATATCCACATACAATCTTCAACTAATCAGAAACGCGGTTTTCCTGTTCCTTCTCGCGGAAAAACTGATACACGGAACGCGCCGCCTGCGGATTCATTGCATCAGTCGCCGCAAGATCCTCCTCACTCGCCTGCTTGATTGCCTCCAACGACTGATATTTCTTCATCAGCGCTTTGCGCCTTGCAGGTCCGACGCCCGGAATATCGTCAAGTACCGAATGCACCTGTTCCTTGCTCCGCAGGGAGCGGTGATACTCGATGGCAAAGCGATGCGCCTCATCCTGAATCCTCGTAATCAGCTTAAAGCCCTCACTGCCCCGGTCAATCGGAATTTCCACATTATTATAGTATAACCCGCGGGTACGGTGATAGTCATCCTTTACCATACCGCAGACCGGAATATTCAAGTGCAGTTCATCGAGCACTTTTAACGCAATATTCACCTGACCGCGGCCGCCGTCCATCATAATAAGATCGGGAAAACGTGTAAAACTGCCGTACTCCTGCGGCAATTCCTTCTCACTCATCTCTTCCATCTCCCGCATTCCGTGCGTGAACCTTCTCGTGAGCACTTCGTGCATCGACGCATAATCATCCGGACCGGTGATCGTCTTAAGCTTAAACTTCCGGTAATCGCTGCGCTTAGGCCTTCCCTTCTCGTAGACGATCATCGAACCGACCGTCTCAAAACCGTTCGTGTTCGAGATATCGAACGCCTCCACGCGCTGTAAATTCTCCATCCCAAGAAGCTTCTCGATCTCCTTAAGCGCGCCGATGGTGCGCCCTTCCTCGCGCTTGATCTTCTCCCTGTCCTGGGTAAGAACAAGCTCGGCATTCTTCTGCGCCAGTTCCACCAGCTTTTCCTTCATGCCCTTCTGCGGCACGCGGATATAGACCTTGCCGCCGCGTTTTCCCGCGAGCCAGTCCTCCAACACCTCCCGCTCGTCGGGTTCTTCCGGCAGCATAATTTCACGCGGAATGAACGGCGTCCCGGAATAAAATTGTTTTATAAATGTAGACAAAATCTGCTCTCTCGTATCTTCGGTTCCAACACGCACATAAAAATGATCTCTTCCGATCAGCTTACCGTCCCGGACGAAAAATACCTGCACAACGGCGTCCCTGTCATCCGCCGCAAGCGCGATAACATCCTTGTCCTCCCCGTCGTTGTGGGTAATCTTCTGCTTCTGTGCAATCTGCTTTACACTGCCGAGCAATTCGCGGTACTCGATTGCCTTCTCAAATTCCATTCCGGCGGACGCCGCGTTCATCTTTTCCTCGAGCGAACGGATGACAGGCGCATAGCTGCCGTTCAGGAACTCAACGACGGAGTCCACACGCTTACGGTATTCTTCCTTACTGATATACCCCTGACAGGGCGCCTGGCACTGATGAATATGATAGTTCAGGCATGGACGTTCCTTTCCGATATCTCTCGGCAGATTCCGGCTGCAGGTACGGAGCTGGTAAATCTTATTGACCAGCTCGATCGTGTCCTTGACCGCCCCTGCGCTCGTGTACGGCCCGAAATATCTGGATTTATCTTTCTTCTGTTGACGGGAAAAGAGAACTCTCGGAAAATCCTCCCCGAGAGTCACTTTGATATACGGATATGTCTTATCGTCCCTGAGCACCGTATTATACTTCGGTCGATGCTCCTTGATTAAATTGCACTCGAGCACCAGCGCTTCCAGCTCCGAGTCCGTGACAATGTACTCAAAGCGCGCGATCTGCCTCACCATCTGCGCCTTCTTAAGCCCCTCGTCATGGCTCGGCTGAAAATACTGATGCACCCTCTTTCTGAGGCTGACCGCCTTCCCGATGTAGATAATCGCGTCACGGGCGTCGTGCATAATATAAACTCCCGGCTGATCCGGGAGTTTTTTTAATTCCTCTGCAATGTCAAACATTATTTTTCCTCATGATCTTCGAGATTCTGCCGCGCTTCCTGGGCCTGCTCGAAGAAGGTCTTCTTATCGTCGCCTTCCTCCGGTTCCGGGATTCCCTTTAATTCACGGAAAATCTTCATGAATTCCTTGCCGGTGATCGTCTCATGCTCGTACAGATAATCCGAAATCTTATCTAATACCTCGCGGTTCTCCGTGAGAAGACCGACCGCCTCGTCGTATGCGTTATTGATGATCGAAAGCACTTCCTTATCAATCTGCGCCGCCGTATCCTCGCCGCAGATCAGTCCTGCGCGGTTATCAAGATACTGATTCTCTACCGTCGCGAGACACATCATACCGAACTTCTCGGACATACCGTACTGCGTCACCATCGCACGCGCGATTGCCGTCGCACTCTCGATATCGTTCGCCGCACCGCTGGTCGCAGAACCAAACACAAGCATCTCCGCCGCACGGCCTGCCATGTAAGTCGTAATCTTGGCAAGAAGCTCTTCCTTGGTCTGCAAGAACTTCTCCTCTTCCGGCGTCTGTAACGTATAGCCGAGCGCGCCCATGGTACGCGGCACGATCGTAATCTTCTGCACCGGCTCGGTATTCTTCTGCAACGCCGTCACCATCGCATGACCGACCTCATGGTACGCTACGATCTTACGTTCCTTGTCGCTCATCACACGATCCTTCTTCTCTTTACCGCCGACGGCTACCAGTTCGAACGCGTCGAACAGGTCTGACTGGTTGACGAACTTTCTGCCGTTCTTGACCGCATTGATTGCCGCCTCATTGATCATATTCGCAAGATCAGAGCCTACAAGCCCCGCGGTCGCAAGCGCAAGCGCATCCAGATCGACCGTCTCATCCATCATAACATCCTTGGAGTGTACCTTTAACGTCTCGAGACGCCCTTTTAGGTCCGGCTTATCCACAATGATTCTCCGGTCAAAACGCCCCGGACGTAGAAGCGCCTTATCGAGCACCTCCGGACGGTTCGTCGCCGCCAGAATCAGGAGCCCTTTGGATGTGTCAAATCCGTCCATCTCCGCCAAAAGCTGGTTTAACGTCTGCTCGCGTTCATCATTACCGCCGTAACGGGTGTCACGGCTCTTTCCGATCGCGTCGATCTCATCAATGAAAATGATACACGGCGCCTGCTTCTGCGCTTCCTTGAACAAATCACGCACGCGGGATGCCCCGACGCCGACAAACATCTCCACGAAATCAGAACCCGCGAGAGAAAAGAACGGCACCTTTGCCTCTCCGGCGACCGCCTTCGCCAGAAGCGTCTTACCTGTACCGGGAGGACCTACAAGCAGCGCGCCCTTCGGAAGCTTCGCTCCGATATCACGATACCGCTTCGGGTTGTGCAGGAAATCAACAACCTCCTGCAGGGACTCCTTCGCCTCGTCCTGTCCGGCAACATCCTTAAAAGTCACACCCGTCTGCTTCTCGACATATACCTTGGCATTGCTCTTGCCGACGCCCATGGCTCCGCCGCCCATCCGGCGCATCAGAACGCCCAGAATGACCCATATAATGATCAGCGGTATCAGATAGCTTAAAATGCTGTAAATCCATGTCGAGGTGTTGTCTGGAATCACCCCGTTGATCTCCACGCCCTTCTCTTTTAAAAGCGGAATCAGATCATCGTCCGCCACGCGTCCGCAGTAATAAGTCACTTCATACGGCATCTTCTGATCCGTGTGAAGCGTGATGTCAATCTGGTAAGAACCGATCTCTACCGACTCTACGCTGTGCCCTTCCCACTTTCCGACGCCGTTCACCATGTCGAGAAACTCCGAATAGGAAACCTTCTGCGTGCTCATCTGATTGAACTGATTCGTCACAAGGCTCATCACGAAAAGCGCGATCAGGGAAATTAAAATGAACGCCATAAGAAGCTGACCGTTATGATTTCCTTTGTCCCCGCCTCCGTTATTGTTTCCTCCGTTATTATTGCCATTGTTATAACCATTATTAGGTCCTTGATTATCCATGTTGTATTTACCCTTTCCAAACAGCCACAGCCCAAGCCGTGCCCGGCTTCTTATCGTATATCTTCTATATTATATTGAAAAAGAAATGCAAAAGCAATACGTTCTTCATGAACTTTTGTTGTCATTTCTAAATTATTTCTAAAATCCTGTCCAAAGATATTTTGATTCTTTTTGAAATTTTGCTGGATTTTAATGTAACTTAGTTGTATACTAATTTGGTTATATAACTGCACTTTTAAATATGAGGAGGATAACCCTATGCCTGTAAAATACGTCTTTGTCACCGGCGGCGTCGTTTCCGGTCTTGGAAAAGGTATCACGGCGGCTTCTCTCGGAAGACTCTTAAAAGCCCGCGGATACAAAGTGACTATGCAGAAATTCGACCCGTACATAAACATCGATCCCGGAACCATGAACCCGATCCAGCATGGCGAAGTGTTCGTAACCGATGACGGCGCGGAAACAGATCTTGATTTAGGACATTATGAGCGTTTTATCGACGAAAGCCTGACCAAGAACTCTAACGTGACGACCGGTAAAGTATACTGGTCCGTTCTGCAGAAGGAACGCCGCGGTGATTTCGGCGGAGGCACAGTTCAGGTCATCCCGCATATCACCAATGAGATCAAGGGTCGTTTTTACCGCAACTTCACCTCAGACGAGACGCATATTGCGATCATCGAGGTCGGCGGAACGGTCGGCGATATCGAAAGCCAGCCTTTCCTTGAGGCGATCCGTCAGTTCCAGCACGAAGTCGGTCATGAAAACGCGATTCTCATTCATGTGACATTGATTCCATATATCAAGGCTTCCGGCGAGCTTAAGACCAAGCCGACGCAGGCGAGCGTCAAAGAGCTGCAGGGTATGGGTATCCAGCCGGATATCATCGTCTGCCGTTCCGAGCTTCCGCTCGAGCAGAGCTTAAAGGACAAGATCGCCCTGTTCTGCAATGTTCCGAACCGCAACGTACTGCAGAATCTCGATGTTGAATATCTCTACGAGGCGCCTCTTGCAATGGAGAAGGAAAATCTCGCAAAGGTAGCCTGCGAAGCGCTCCATCTGGATTGCCCGGAGCCGGACCTTAAGGATTGGGAGGCGATGGTCGACGCTCTCCGCCATCCGAATAAGGAGGTCAACATCGCGCTGGTCGGCAAATATATCGCACTGCACGACGCTTACATTTCCGTCGTAGAGGCGTTAAAGCACGGCGGCATCGCAGAGCGCGCGACTGTCAATATCAAGTGGGTAGATTCCGAGGATGTCACCGCGGAAAATGTTGACGAGATTTTCTCCGATGTTTCCGGCATCCTTGTTCCGGGCGGCTTCGGTTTCCGCGGCGTGGAGGGCAAGATCCTCGCGGCGCAATACGCGCGTGAACACAAGGTTCCCTACCTGGGTCTGTGTCTCGGCATGCAGGTCGCCATCATCGAATTCGCGCGGCACGTCTGCGGCTACAACGATGCGCACAGCATTGAGCTTGACCCGAACACTACGCATCCGGTCATCGCACTTATGCCGGACCAGAACGGCGTGGAGGATATCGGCGGTACCTTAAGACTCGGCTCTTATCCGTGTATCCTTGACACGACCTCCAAAGCGCATGAGGTCTACGGTTCTGATGAGATTCACGAAAGACACCGTCACCGCTACGAAGTCAACAACGATTTCCGCGCGGCGCTCACCGAGAACGGCATGAAGCTCTGCGGAACCTCACCGGACGGAAGAATCGTGGAAATGATCGAGATTCCGGATCATCCGTGGTTCATTGCGACACAGGCGCACCCGGAGTTCAAGTCCAGACCGAACCGCCCGCATCCGCTGTTCAGAGGATTCGTGGAGGCAGCGATTCAGTGTGGCGAGCATTAATTTCTGCATGATATCATTTTAACTTAAAATCAAATGCGTGCCATCCGGCACACTATAAAAGAGTCTGTACACTGATCAGCCCCCTGTCTGCTTGACAAGGGGCTGATTATCACAATGCACAGGCTCTTTTTACATCTGATGCCTTACCACCGCATATTCATCATCAAGCTGATAATATGGACATTCCTTATAATGTCCCTGCATCAGCCTTGCCACATCGTCCTCATCCATATCCACCTCACAGTAATATTCCTCATCCTCCTCGTCATACACATTGTACACGCAGGTATCACACGATTTCGCCATAATTCTCCTCCTTTCTCCCTTTTCCATCCGATCATTTCGCTCCCAAAACCGGCAAGCCTTTTCTTCCTTCGCATATACTATAGTAAAAATGGTAAGAGTCCATCTATGAATCATGAATCTACATTGAGCAATAACACCAAAGATTATCTGGAAGTCTATTACTCCATTCTCGACAACATGATCGAAGGCATGACGAACGTCACCCTCACCGACAGCATCTCACACAACTTCATCATTCAGATGATCCCACATCACCGCGCGGCAATCCAGATGTCCGAAAATCTCTTAAAATATACCACAAACATTCCGCTTCAAAACATTGCAAGTGGAATTATTACGGCACAGACGCAAAGCATTGCCGCCATGCAGAAGGTTCAGCCTTACTGCAGCCGCATCACGAACTTAGAGCGTGATCTCTCGCTCTACCAGCGCAAGGCGGATCAGATTATGCGCACGATGTTCGACCGTATGCTGAATGCACGCGTCTCCAACGATATCAACGCCAATTTTATTCACGAAATGCTGCCGCATCATATGGGCGCCGTCGAAATGTCTAAGAACGCCCTGCAATACAACCTCTGCGTCGACCTCATCCCGATTCTGGATGCGATCATCTCCTCACAGGAGCGCGGCATCAAACAGATGCAGCAGGTTCTGCGGCAGATCGGCAGTTACTAGGAATGCTATTTCCAACCGGAAATCACCTCATCATAAAGTCTCAGCAGGAACTCATGAAGCAGTTCCCGCTGAGTCTCCCAGTATTTCTCCGTCACCTCGTCGCCGTCCCCCTGCATCTCGGTAATGTCCATGACCGCATCCAAAATCTCAGGATTCAGGTCATCCACCGTCTCCTGCACGATTGCCTCGAAGTCGCAGTAGCTCTCGCTTGTCAGATACAGAATAAAGTTCTCGCGGTTCAGATTCTTCGCCTCATAGCTTCCGGTAAAAATATCGTTTCCCGCCGCCGCGACTTCCTCGAATTCCGCTTTCACATTGGCATATTCCACCGCACAATAGCTTTCCTCAAAAAATTTATCAAACACTTCTTTGTCAATCTTTTGTCCCATGTTGCTCTCCGTCTTATGCATTTTTTATTTATTCCCGTTATGTGAGCGATTTGCTACACTACCATATCGCGTCTCCATGCGTCACCTTCATCAATCCATGACCTTGCCATTTCCTTGAAGATATGTTATTTTAAACACCGGCGGTATTACAATTATTACATTATTATATCGCGTGCAAAGGCGGCACACCATCATCATTCGCCGCTCTTCAATCGTGCAAGCACGTTGCTTCGCTTGCGCTCATTATATCACAGAAAAACACAGAAAGGAATCGCCTATCATGGTATACGATGCTCTTCCCAAAGACCCGGTGTTGCTTCTTAGCTTCATCAACACACAGCTCCGCGACACTTACGCTTCCTTCGATGATTTTGCAGACGCGTTTGGGCTCGATGCCGAGGCGACCGCAGCAACGCTCGCAGCCATCGACTACATCTACGATCCCGCGGTAAATCAGTTCGTATGACCTAAGACATACCGCTATTTACGTGCTCTACAGCATCCGACAACGCACAAAACTTCTGCCAAAATCTGTCGTCTGCCTATGTTACCACCTCATCATTCAGATATTTGCGCACGCGCTTCCAGTCGGGATAGAACTTCGTCATATAGCCCCAGAACACTTCGTTGTGGCTGGCTTCCAGAATGTGCGTCATCTCGTGGACGACCACATATTCCAGGCATTCTTCCGGCTTATAGAGAAGCGCCAGATTGATGTTGATATGGTGCGTCTTTACATTGCAGGAACCCCAGCGTGTCTTCATCTGGCGAATCGTTACGCCGGACACCTTCACGCCCATCACCGGCTCCCATTTCATCACAAGGAGTTCCACCTGTTTCTTTAACATCTGCTTTCTGCGTTTTATTTCCGCAGGCTCTAACTCCCTGTCCGCCGCCCGCTGCTGTTTCGCGGACGCGTATTTCTGCTGATAGTTCTTAATCCAGTCGATGCGCTCTCTCGCAAAGCTCTTGATGCGCGCGTCGCTCATCTGATGCGGTGCGGAAATCAGAACCGTACCATCCTCTTTCTTAATGCGCAGATACATATTTTTCATGCGCTTTTTCGTGACAGTGATCGTCACTCCTTCAATCGTAAGTTTATAAGTCCGTTCCCTCATAATCCTTCTTTCCGTATTGCCCTAAGATTTCCTGCAGATAATCTTTATATTCGCGCACGACATGGCCCGGCGCTTCGATGCGTACCGCCGCACCAAGCCCTGTCAGCCACCCGAAGAACTGACGGCTCACCGCCACATTGACGCGCGCGCGGATGTGTCCCTCGTCGCACTGGCGCATGGGGACTTCCTTGCCGAAGCGGTCAATCATGACTCCGGTCAGCCTGCTGTCGCAGTAGAGCGTGACCGTCTCATCCTCCCCCGCGAACATCCCGAAAGTCTTCTTCGAATAAGCCGCCACGTCGAAATCCGCAAAGCTGCTCTTTCCCTCTCTCGCCGCTTCCATCAGACCGATCCGCAGCATCTTATCCACGCGGTAATGGCGGATCTCCCTGCTTCTGTCATCATATGCGATCAGATAATAATTCTCGTCATCCCACGACAGCAGCCACGGACTCACCTCATAAAAAGTACCGTCCCGCCGCAGCTTCATTTCCTTATTTACGCTCCACTCAAAATACTGGAACCGTATCTTGACATTCTCCGCAATAGCGTTGTAGATCATATCAATATTATAATAAATATTTTCATTGACCGCCTTGCCGCGGTTCGTGACGACGACCTGTCTTTGAAGCTGCTTCGCCTGCTCGCTTCCGCAGAGCGTTTCCAGCTTCCCGATCAGCTCGCCGGATTTCTTTGCCGTGATGAACTTCGATGCCTGCACCGCATCCACCAGGAGCTTTAACTCTGCCAGTTCGAACTTGCGGCTCGCCAGATAATAACCTCCCGGACGCTCTTTGATCCGAATGATATCCAGCCCAAATTCCGTGAGCTGATCTATATCCCGGTACACGGTCTTGCGCTCGACCGGAATCCCTTTCTCCCCCAGATATTCTATCACTTCTTTCGTCGTGACCGGATGCTCCTCATCTGTCCGCTCCATCAGAAGCTGCGCCACATAAAGCAGCTTTAATTTTTGTTTGTCGCTTCTACCCATCCCGCAGTCCTCCTGCCCTTCGCATCTACCCGTTATTATAACGCAGTTTCGCGTACCGCTCCACAAATTTTTCATACAAGTTATCGCGTGCAAAAACTTGCGTGCAAAACTTTGCATTTGCCGCTCACGATAATTTTGCCTCTCACGATAATTTTTTACTTGCATCTTCTGTTCTTCGTGCTATAATAAAATTAAGTTCACAGAGATTACCGAGAGACGAGAGCATGGTAAGACGAAGACGATTTTCATCGTTTTGTTTTCCCTGCTCTTTTTTTATTTCAAAAGAAACGTGCGCGCTTTGTTTCTTTCACTCCCGGCAATCCTGAAAAAGAAGCTTCTGTCAGCAATGTAAAAAGAAAAGGAGAATCTACTATGTATGATGTAGCAATTATCGGCGCAGGCGTCATCGGCAGCGCGATTGCAAGGGAACTGTCCAGATATGACGCGAAAATCTGCGTCATCGAGCGGGAGGAGGACGTCTGCTGCGGCACCTCCAAAGCCAACAGCGCGATTATCCATGCGGGTTTCGACGCGACACCGGGTTCCCTGAAAGCCCGACTGAACGTGCGCGGCAACGAAATGATGGATCAGCTTGCGAAAGAGTTGGATATCCCGTTTAAGAGAAACGGCTCCCTCGTCGTATGCACGAAAGATCAGGACCGCGGGGGACTCGACGTGCTCTTAGAGAAGGGAAAGAAAAACGGCGTGCCGGACTTAAGAATCCTGGAGCTCGACGAATTACTGAAGCTCGAGCCCAATTTGAGCGACGACGTGACCTGCGCCCTCTATGCGCCGACCGGAGGGATTGTCTGTCCGTTCCACATGACGATGGCTTTCGCGGAAAATGCTTTCACGAATGGCGTTTCTTTCTTTTTGAACACGAAAGTAACTTCCATTTCAAAGACCACGGACGGCTACGAGCTCGCAGCGGTACATACCGACACCGACCAACCGGAAATCTATCGGGCAAAAGTCGTCGTCAACGCGGCAGGCGTACATGCCGACGGGTTCAACAACATGGTAAGCGCTCACAAGCTGCATATCACCGCCCGCAAAGGCGAATACTGTCTGCTTGACAAGGAAGCCGGAACCCATGTCAGCCACACGATTTTCCAGCTCCCGTCCGCGATGGGAAAAGGCGTTCTCGTATCGCCCACCGTCCACGGAAATCTTCTGGTCGGTCCGACTGCAGTGGACGTAAGCGACAAAGAAGCGGTCAACACAACGCAGGAAGGTCTGGACTCGCTTGGCGCCACCGCCTCACTCAGTGTGAAAAATGTCCCGATGCGCCAGGTCATCACCTCTTTTGCCGGACTGCGTGCGCATGAAGACGGCGGAGATTTCGTCATCGGAGAAGCAGAAGACGCCAAAGGCTTTATCAATGCCGCAGGCATCGAGTCCCCGGGACTTTCCTCCGCTCCCGCCATCGGCGAGATGGTCGCAGGTATCGCAAAAGACCTGTTGCAGCTCAAAGAAAAAAGTGATTTCGTTGCCGAAAGAAAAGGCATTTTACGCCCGGAGACGCTCTCCATGGAAGAGCGCAACGCGCTCATCAAAGAGCGTCCGGAATACGGCAACATCATCTGCCGCTGCGAAATGATTACCGAAGGTGAGATCCTGGACGCGATTCACCGCCCGCTCGGCGCGCGTTCCCTTGACGGAGTCAAGCGCCGCACCAGAGCCGGCATGGGACGCTGTCAGGCAGGCTTCTGCTCTCCGCGTACCATGGAAATCTTAGAACGTGAAGTACCTATGAGCATGTTTGACATCACGAAGAACGGCGTCGGCGGCGAGATCGTCATCGGCACGAACAAAGAGATATAAGAGGGGGAAATCGACATGAAAAATTATGATTTAGTCATCGTCGGCGGCGGTCCTGCAGGTCTGGCAGCCGCAGTATCTGCAAGGGATCACGGAATCGACAGCATTCTCATTATCGAGCGCGACAAAGAACTTGGCGGCATTTTGAACCAGTGCATCCACAACGGCTTCGGCTTACATACCTTCAAGGAAGAGCTGACCGGACCGGAATACGCTTCCCGCTTTATCAATCAGGTAACAGAACGCGGCATCGAATACAAGCTGAACACAATGGTCATGGATATTTCCGCCGCAAACAAAACGTCTGTAAACGGCTCTGTCCCAAAGACCGTGACCGCCATGAACCGTGAGGACGGCATGTTCGAGATCGAGGCGAAAGCCGTAATTCTCGCAATGGGCTGCCGCGAGCGTTCCAGAGGCGCGTTAAACATTCCGGGCTACCGTCCGGCAGGCATTTTCTCCGCCGGAACCGCACAGCGCCTTGTCAACATGGAAGGCTACATGCCGGGGCGTGAGGTCGTCATCTTAGGCTCCGGAGATATCGGGCTTATCATGGCGCGCCGCATGACATTAGAGGGCGCAAAAGTCAAGGTCGTTGCCGAACTGATGCCTTACTCCGGCGGCTTAAAGCGCAATATCGTTCAGTGTCTTGACGATTTTGGCATTCCTTTAAAGTTGAGCCATACCGTCGTCGATATCGAGGGTAAGAACCGTGTGGAAGCGGTCACGATTGCAGAAGTCGGTCCCGACCGCAAACCGATTCCGGGTACGGAAGAGCGTTACACCTGCGATACCCTGCTGCTCTCCTGCGGACTGATTCCCGAAAACGAACTGAGCCGCAGCGCTGGCATCAGCATCAATCCAATCACTTCCGGTCCGGTCGTAAACGACAGCCTTGAGACGAGCGTCGACGGTATCTTTGCCTGCGGAAATGTACTCCACGTACATGATCTCGTAGACTATGTGTCACAGGAAGCGACCGCGGCAGGCAAAAACGCTGCCGCCTACATCACGAACGGCGCGGCAAAGGATACGAAATCCGTCGAGATTTTCCCGGTGGACGGCGTGCGCTATACCGTTCCGAAGTATATCCGCCCCACCGAGATGGACGACACCTTAACCGTCCGCTTCCGTGTCGGCGCTGTGTATAAAAATTGTTCGATCGCGACCTATTTTGACGATACCTTAATCAGCAGACGCAAACGCCCGGTCATGGCTCCCGGTGAGATGGAGCAGGTGATTCTGGACAAGAAAAAGCTTTCGGAATTCCCGGAGCTTGGCAAGATTACGATCCGCATTGAAGAGTCCGTGTGACAGAAAGGAAGGCTATTATGAGTACAAGAGAATTGACCTGTATCGGCTGCCCGCTCGGGTGCGCCCTTACCGTTACCATGGACGGTGACACTGTCACCGCAGTTATCGGAAATACCTGTCCGCGGGGCGACGCCTACGCGAGAAAAGAAGTCACCAACCCGACACGCATCGTGACCTCCACGGTACGCGTCAGAGGCGGCGTCTTTCCGATGGCGAACGTCAAGACTGCCACGGATATTCCGAAGGATAAGATTTTTGCCTGCGTGAAGGCATTAAAGGACGTGACCGTAGACGCTCCGGTCAAGATCGGCGACGTCATCCTGTCCAACGTGGCAGGCACGGGCGTTGACATCGTGGCTGCGAGAAACGTCGCTGCCTGCTGACATTTTATCGCATTTCGTCCGGCAAAAAGAAATCCGTGAACGCCATTTGCGGCATCCACGGATTTTCTTCTTATCAGACTTAACTTATTCTTCTGTCTGGTTTCTTCTGCTCTAATCAATCATCGGTCATCCAACCGCATCTGCTCCCTTTACGCTTCCTGCGGCTGCTCCTTATCGTTCATCACAAGCTTAAGCAGAATCGGTGTGAGCAGAGTCGTCACGATAACCACGAGAACGATCGGCGCGAAGAGTACGTCGTCCAACATACCGCTCGCATAGCCCTTCTGTGCTACAATCAACGCAACTTCACCACGGGAAATCATACCGATACCGACCTGCAACGCTTCCTTGCCGGTACATCCACACATCTTCGCGCCAAAACCGCATCCGACAACCTTGCTTAAAATCGCGATTGCAAGCAGGATTACCGAGAAAATCCAGATACTTGCGTCCATTCCGCCAAGTGTTACCTTAAGACCGACGCTCGCAAAGAACACCGGAGAGAAAATCAGGTAAGACGGAATCTCGCAACGCCTTGCAACATACGGTCCGACCTTCATCGTACAGAGCATCAGGCCCGCAAAGTAAGCGCCTGTGATATCTGCGATCTGGAAAACCTCCTCGGAAATATACGCCAGGATAAAGCAGAGCGCAACACAGATGATCGCGGTTCTTCTTTTTCCGTCCTCCCTCTCTACGAACACCTTGAGCTTTGTCAGCACGATAATAAGAATCGCGATCAGAATGAAATATGCAACGATCTTTAAGAGAACGGTAAGCGGATTTACGGAAGGATCTTTTAAGCTCGTCACGACCGTAAGCACGATAATACCGACAATATCATCAATGACTGCGGCTCCTAAGATCGTCGTGCCGACCTTTCCTTTGAGCTTGCCCATCTCCCGAAGCGTCTCTACTGTAATACTTACAGAGGTTGCAGTAAGCACGACGCCGACAAAAACTGCCTTCAATATCTCAGCATAATCGTTAAAATCGGTATGGAAATAAAAAGCATACCCTAAAAACCCACCGATCAGAGGAACGATCACGCCGATGATTGCCGTAACAAAAGAAGCGACACTGTTTTTCTTAAGCTCATTTAAGTCCGTCTCCAGTCCTGCATTGAACATAAGAAGAATAACGCCGATCTCCGCCATCTGCTCAAGGAACTTGCCCGGTTCGCCTTCCAGTGTGACCATTCCAAGGACGGACGGTCCTAAAATGACACCTGCCAAAAGCGCTCCCACCACTGCCGGCATATGTATCTTTTTTGAGAACAAGCCAAGCACCTTAGTAGATATCATGATGATACCCAAGAACAATAAAAATGAATATGATTCCATATCTATACTCCCTTTCTTGCTGATTATGAAATTTTCATAAAATATTCTTACAGCATTGCTATTTTATACCTTTATTGTTCAAATGAAAAGTGGCGATTTCGGAGAAAAACCGCACAAAAAATATTGTTTTTTGGTGTTTTTTACCACACCAAAAATCTACTTATTCCGGCACATTTTCCCACTTCTGACATAAAATATATCAACAAAACAAAAAAGGAGTCAAAAATGTTCTATCCAAACAACGAAAAATGCGACAAACAGCAGCATGTTCATGAGATTACGGGTAGCACCGCCATTGTGGAAGAGTGCGACGAATGCCACAACCACCGCTTCTGTACAGTGTCCGACGAGGCGATTCCCTACGGAGTCAGCCACGTTCACGAGGTGAAATTCCGCACGGATTTCTCAGATGGGCACTTCCATAAATTCTGCGGCAAAACCGGCCCAGCCATTGAGGTCGGAAACGGCAAACATGTGCATTATATCAAAGCGACCACCGAAGAAGAAGGCGGACACCGTCACAATTTCCAGGCGGCGACCCTCATCGATGCACCGACCGACTTTGAATACTGCGATTAAGCAAAAGCCTCCCAACAGCATGAAGAAACCCCGGAAACATTACTGTTCCGGGGTTTCTTCGAGGAGTTTAGTTATGAAAATGTTAATCTATATAAAGGAAATTTTGTCGAAAGATGCACCGAAAATATGACCTTTATTCCACAAATCCGGGCTGCCGATCACGGTGTTCTGGGAAACGTTATCAGCTCCTTTCGATGATTTTAGTATACGGAATAATTGTGTCCAAAGTGTGTCAATTTAAGAAAAGCTTTCTAAAATTCATTTTTTCCGATTTTAGATTTCTTTTATAAATCAATTTTTTTATTTAGATTTACCCTGTGCTCACCTGTGGGATTCCAAAAGGAACCATCCCAGACGTTCCGTCTGCACCGATGCCAGACTGTTCAACAGTGTGACATTTCCCTTCTCTTTAGACATGTTGCACAGTCCGTATTCCTTTAGCCTGCGCTGTGTCTCACGCGCTGTTCCTTCGCCGCCGTCAAATATCTCCACGCGGCTTCCCAGCACTTTTTGAATCATCCCACGCACAAACGGATAATGCGTGCAGCCAAGTACGACGCAGTCCACCGGTTTTTCCAAAAAGGGGGCGAACAATTCCGCAAGAAATCCTTCCAACTCTGCCCCGTCCAGTTCACCCCGCTCCACAAATTCCACCAGTCCCGGACATGGAAGCGGCAAAATATCAGCGTCCGACTCAAATTTCTGCATCAGCGCATGAAACTTCTCCTCCCGAAGCGTCATGGGGGTCGCCATGACAAGCACACGAGGATTCTCTCTCGCATGGACGGCAGGCTTTAATGCCGGCTCGATGCCGATGATTGGCATATCCACATACTTCTCCCGAAGAATATTGATCGCTGCGCTTGTCGCCGTATTACAGGCGACTACAAGTGCTTTTACATTTTGTGAAATCAGATATGCTGCGTCCGCGCAGGTCAGTTCCTGCACTTCCTTAAGCGCCTTCGTTCCATACGGCGCATTCTTTGAATCTCCAAAAAAAATATAGTTCTCATTTGGCATCCGCGCCACCAGTTCACGCAATACGCTGATCCCGCCGACGCCGGAGTCAAATACGCCGATCGGACACTGTGTCCTATCCATATAAATCTCCAAATCTATTCCTCCCAAACTGCCGCACTTCCCCGCTCCGTCCGTGTGACAAGTAGTCTGTGCTCAATCTGTTCTTTTAATTCTGTGACGTGCGAGATGATACCCACAAGACGGTCGTCTCCCGCAAGCCCGGAAAGCACCTCGATCGCCTGCTTTCTCGAATGCGCATCGAGTGAGCCGAAACCCTCGTCGATAAACATCATGTCCAGATGCACCGCTCCCGCCTCGCGGATGGCGATATCTGACAGCCCAAGCGCCATTGCAAGCGCCGCAAGAAACGATTCCCCGCCGGAAAGCGTTTTGATATCACGCTCACTGTCCGTAATGAGGCTGTAGACTGCCAGATCAAGCCCTTCATTGGACTTCTTACCGCCCTGCGCAGTCTCCTTTAACTTTAGCATATACTGATGTCCGCTCATCGTCAATAGCCGCTTGTTCGCCTCGTGGATCACCCGGTTAAAATACTGTCTCTGGATATACGTCTCAAAATCGATCTTTACCGAGCCGGAAAGCCTGCCGTCCGCCGTGCGGTAAAGACTTTTTATCACCTGATCCTTCCGCTTTAGCTTCTCTCTTCTCTCCAGATACGCCCTACAATTTTTCAGCACGGCAGAGTCCGTCTCGTACGCAGTGTGCATCTTAAGAAACGCTTCCTTAAGCGCTTCCTGCTCCCTTTTGACCTGCGCTGCCGCTTCCTCCCACTCTGCTGTATCCGTCTCTTCCTTTCCTTCGATCGCCTTCCCGAGCGCCTCCTGCTGTCCCTGGTTCTTCAACGAACGCTCTGCAAAATCCTCCGATTCCTGCTCCAGCGTTTTCTTCTGCCGTTCCGTAAGAATCGCGTTCCGGTACGCCGCCTCATCCGAAAAACCCGCATTTTCCCGCGCCTTCCAGAATACCTCTGTTTCCCGCGCGCATTCCTCCTCAAGCTCTCTGCTCTTCTTCGCTTCCTGCGTCCGCTGTCCCTCCCGTTTATCAATTTCTTCCTTCAGCCCGGCAAGTTCCTGCTCTTTCCTGCGATATGCTTCTTCACGCTCCGCTTCCCCTCTCAAAAGCGTATCAAGCGCCTGCTTTGCCTCTCGCTCTGTTGGATAAGACAGACCGCTTTTTATTCGCTCACACTCCCTCTCGCACTCCTGCCAGTCACGGCGCAGCTTTTCCAGTTCGATCCGCTCTTCGACGTCCTCCTGTCCGCCCCGTGCCAGCTTGCTCTCCAGCTCCTGTTCTCTCTGCTTCCACGTTTCAAACTCCTGATAGGCACGGTCCCTGTCCGCCTCCGCCTGCTCGCGTCTGCTCTTCGCCTCATTCACATCCGCCTCGGTCGCCGCTCCTTCCGCAGCCACCGCAGGATGCGGATGCTCCGTAGAACCGCATACCGGGCATGGTTTTCGTTCCTTTAACTGCTGCGCTAAAATGCCCGCCTGCTCCTCCAAAAAGCTTTGGTAAGTCTCCTCATAATGCCTTGCCGCTTCCGCCGCTGCGGCAGTGCTCTTCTCCCACGTATTCCCCGCCTCACTGCGGCGCTCGCCTGCCTGCTGCCTCTCCCGCTTCCACGCATCAAGCTGCCGCTTTTGCTCGGCAGTCTTTTTCTGAATCTCCCGATCTTTCTTTTTGAAAAGTTCCTCTGCCTGCCGTCCGCTTTTCGACGCCGCACTCAGCTGCTCATACGCGGGCAGACTTTCCTTCAGCCGATGTATCTGCTCCTTCGCCTGCTCCGATGCTCTCGTCTGCTGCTCCAAAAGCTCCTTAAGCTGCATCTCCTTCTCCTGATAGGAGACACGCGCATTTTCGATCCATGCTTCCAACGCCTCCGCCGCGCTCTTCGACTCATGCAGCGCATTCTCCCTCTCCTTAAGGCGGTTCTCCTGCTCCCATACCTTTCCCGCGCGCTCCGCAGCCGCAAGCCGCTCCTTCCTTTGCTCCTGAAGCGGTTCTTCCCAAAGAAGCTGCCTTGCCGCCTCCTCACATTGCCTTAAGTCCGCAAAAAGGCGGTTCACCTCCCCTGCACGCGTCAAAAGCTCCGCAAACCGCTCTTCTTCATTCCGCTTCTGCTCCTGCTTTTCGGCAAGTAGCTCCTCCCAGACGCGCAGCTTCTCCACCAGCTCCGCAAGCGGGAGTTCTGTGAGCCGTTCTGTGCGCTGCTCCGCCGAAAATCCCACGCGCTCCGCCTCTTCCATGTCTTCCTCCGAAAGCATAAAACCTTCTTCTGCCAAAAGTTCTAAGCTTCCTGCATCCGGCAGAAGAATCCTCGCCTGCTCCTGCTCCGTGGCGCGCTCATTCTCAGCGATCGCATCGTCCATTTCACCCGAACAACGCCGCAATTTCTCCTGAATCCGCCAGTAGCTTCCCGTCCGAAACAGCTTCGAGAAGATTACCTTGCGATCATCCGACTTCGCGTAGAGCAGCTTTAGGAAATCCCCCTGTGCGATCATGACGATCTGCGTGAACTGTTCCTTCGTCAGACCGACAATCTCCTCGATCTTCGCGTCCGTCGCGTTCCTCTTCTCGGGAAATACACTTCCGTCGGGAAGCACAAGTTCTATCCCCGCCGGGACTTTCTGTTCCTTTCTTTTGCCGTTCTTTAGCTGCTTTATGATCTTATAGTCCGGGTTTCTCCGCACGCGGTAAGATGCACCCGCATAGGAGAAGGAGAACTCAACATACGTCTCGTCCGCTGGCTTCGCGTACTGGCTTCGCATCATTGCGCCGTTTCTCTCGCCGCCGCTCGTCTGATTGTACAACGCATAAGTGATCGCGTCAAAAATCGTCGTCTTACCGGCTCCGGTATCTCCGGTAATCAGAAACAAGCCGCCGCGCTGTTTTGTGAAATCGATTTCCGTCCTTCCGGCGTAGGAACCGAACGCGGACATCACAAGCTTTTCCGGTTTCATGACTCTTCCTCCCATTCCTGCGCGATTACCTGACGCATCATCTCCCTCTCCTCCTCTGTCATCTCCCGTCCGTTCATTTCGGCAAAAAACTTCCCGAAAGCCTCGTACGGATTGATTTCCACAAGCTCCTCCCCGGAAAGCTCTGCGAGTTTTCTCGTGCGCGCATTATCGATTCGGATTTCCAAAATACGATCGAACCGCTCCTCCAACTGTTCCTTCGGCTGGTATGCCTCAACGTCATCCGTCAGTGTAATACTCACATAATCGTGACAGACTTCTTCTCCCGCAGCGTTCAATATCTCCTGCAACGATCCGGCGAACTTCCTCACACGCCGCACCGGATGCACCGGAAGTTCACGTATAAGCGGTTCCTCCCCCTTTTTGCCGAGTTCCACCACCGTAACGCGTTTTGCATCGTCCGCCTCGCTGACCGAATACGGAAGCGGCGTTCCGCAGTAACGGTACCGTTCGCCGCCGATCTGCTGCGCCTTATGGATATGACCGAGCGCCGCATAATCGAACGGCTCCAGTGCGGATACGTCCACATTCTCAATTCCGCCGACATAATGCACCTCGGAATCACTGACCTTTGGCTCCTTCCCGCCCGCCGTGTAGAATTGATGGCTTATGAGCACATTGCGTCTTTTCACATCGAATTCCTCTCTGGCAAGCAACGCTCTTACCGCCGCGTCATACCCGGTAATCCCGTCCCCCAAAAGCGGTCTGACAAACCCCGGCTTTACGAACGGCAGCAGATAGAAATCGACCGGTCCGTATTCATCGGCAAGCGTCACTTTAAGAATCCGCTCTCCCTCATGCATCGGCGGCAGCCCTGCAATGTACACCTTATGCTTTGACAGAATATTACTTGCAAAGTCAAGCCGCTTTGCGCTGTCATGATTCCCTGCAATGATAAGCACCGCGATCTGCGGCTCTATCGCGCAAAGTTCTGTCAGAAATTCGTCGAAAATTGATACCGCATCCGCCGACGGCACGGGGCTGTCATAAATATCCCCCGCAATCAGCACGGCGTCCGGCCGCTCTTCTTTGGCAAGCGACACGATCTGCGCAAAAATATCCCGCTGTTCCTCTCCAAGATTGTAACGGTGAAGTTGTTTTCCGATATGAAGATCCGATAAATGAAAGAATTTCACAATAAGTTCCTCCCGCGCTAGTTTTCATATGTTGCTATTTATGGTATAATAATTATAGGTCAGTTTTGACTGATACTGGAGGTGACAGCAAATGGAACAGCATCCGCAGGCTTTATTCAACAACTACAAATATTGTGAAGAATGCAAAAAACCTCTTCCATTAACCTATATGGCGACACTTTGCCCGAGTTGTATTGAGCAAAAGCTCTTCCGCGAGGTAAAAGAATATATCCGTGCAAACGACGTCACAGAATATGATGTCGCCGAACATTTCAACATCCCGCGGCATCGCGTGAAACAGTGGATCAGAGAGGGACGAATTGAGTACAAGGACGATCATCTTAACATGATCTCGATGTACTGCACCAAATGCGGCGCACCGATCACGTTCGGCACGCTGTGTTCCAAATGTCAGCGGCAACAGGGTTCCGCCGGATATTCCGCTTCGCAGAACCGCGGCGAAGAAAGCCGCATGCGTTTTCTCGACGATTCTAAAAAATAGTTCCTTCTAATCGAGTAGGGGAGCTTTTTCCCCTACTCGCTGCGCCGGGTGCTGGCAGCTCTGCTGCATCCTTCCTCTCAGCACCCGTGTGCATAAAAAGTGCCTGTGATTCGTTCCACCGGATCACAGGCATCTCTTTCTTCTTTACTTAATCACTATACGCGGATACTTGACCATAACCTCATCAAGCATGTCCTCGTCCGGCTCGATCTCATAACGGTTGATTCCCTTCTCACCCTTGAACACAAGCTCATAGACCTTTGCGCCGGAATCGCCGGACGTCAGATCCTTATAGGTAAGATTACTGTCATTCTCATACTTGTAAACACTGCGGTCGCCCTTCGGCGCGATTGTAATCACGTCCTCCATGGAAACCATGCCGAGTCCCTTTCTCTTGCGCTTCGCCTTGATCTTCGCAAAACGGAACTCCCCGTCAAAATATGTATATTCGTATTCAATATCTCCGCGGAACGACTGAAAATACCACAGAGCGGCAAAAATAACCGCCGGAATCAAAAAGATAATCGGCACGAACATTGCCAGCACAAACGACACGCATGCCAATACGAACCACAGCATATTCAATACTTTCTTTACCGTCGATTTCTTTCTCGGAACAATCACTAACTTCTCGTGCATCACAGACCTCTTTCCGCACACGCCCCGGCGTGCGCCCATTCGTGAATTAATTCACTATTTTTCTATTCTATCATGTATCTTTTTTGTAGAAAAGCCCTTTTGGATATTTTTCCAAATTTTTAGATTCTTTAAGAAGTTTTCGCTTGACATTGGCGATTCTTTCATGTAAAATTAATTTCTGTGAGACGCCCAGTTAGCTCAGTTGGTAGAGCAGAGGACTGAAAATCCTCGTGTCTCTGGTTCGATTCCGGAACTGGGCATTCTCTTTCAGAATGTCGTAGATACGCATTTTATGGGCGCGTTTTTTATGAAATTCTTTGATTATATTTTGCGGGTGTAGTTCAATGGTAGAACACCAGCCTTCCAAGCTGGATACGTGGGTTCGATTCCCATCACCCGCTTTTTCATGTCTGAGATTTTATATTTTTTTCATTCTTTTTTCCTTTTTTCCCACTTTTATCTGTGTTATCCTTAGTAATAGTTTATAGAAACCGGAGTATTTACTATGGAAAAGAAAACAGATTTTAAAGCACTACCGAACAAAGCAAAAGCACAATATCTTTGGGACTATTATAGGTGGCCGTTCATTATCACCGTCGCCATAGTCTCTTTCATCATTTACATGGTCTACCACTTTGTGTCATACCGCGACCCGCTGCTCAATGTCATCATGATCAACTGCAACGATCCCTATTCCTCAACGGCGGACGGATTCAATGAATTTCTGGCGGAATACGGCTATGATCCCGAAGTGTCAGACATCTCGATTTCCTCGACGCTTCGATTTTACGACGGCGAGTATTCCACGTCCTACACCGATTATCAGACGCTTACCGTCATGATTGCAGCCGGAGGGCAGGATCTCTTTTTCGGAACCGGCAACATGTTTACAGACTGTGCCGATCAGGGCACATTAATAGACCTCTCGACCGTCCTGCCGGCAGAGCTTTTGGAGCAGTACCAAGACTCCTTACTCTACTCGACTGACGGCGGAGAGGTCGAACCCTATCCGTGTGCGATTGAGCTTACCGACAATAGCTGGCTTAAGAAAAACAATTATTACGATACCTGCTATTTCGGCATCTTCTATCAGAGCCAGAATCCCAATACAGCGGCGCAGTTCGCCGAATTCCTGCTTAGCTATGACTCTGAGTAAAAGCTTTTTCTCATGTCCTTTTTATTTTAATACAATTGCTGAATACTGCGGCAGAGTGAGCTCGCCGTCCGAAAGAACGGGTTCTTCTGCCGTCGTAAGAAGCGCTCCGCAGATTTCTGCCGCGCCGGTCTGTGACAGATCTACATCTCTTGTCTCAGTTGACAGATTAAATACCACTACAACTTCCTCATCCATATACTGCTTTCTGATCACGCAGATATACGGATCTGACAGGCTTTCTTCGTAGCTTACCGTTCCGTGCGTAAGCGCGGGGGAACTGTTGCGGACCCTGATCGCTTCCTTCACGAATGCGTAGATGGAATCACCGTCCTCCTGCTGCTCCATAAGGCTGTCATACTTCATCCTGACGTCCTCCATATCCGCCGGTCCCTTGCACATGCCCGCCGCGCCTTCTTCTTTCGTCCAGTACATCGGCGCACGTTTGTTCTCATCCTTGCCCGAACCCTTCATTCCAAGCTCCTCGCCATAATATAAGAAGCTGCTTCCCGACATCAGAAGATTCATCGCCTGTCCCATTTTGGTCTGATTCTCACTGTAATCGCCGGAATAATAGCCCGCGCTTCTTCCCATGTCGTGATTCGTATAGAACGGCGCGTCAATATAACTGTCACTGTAAGGAGCAATCGTCTCCTGCAGATTTACAAGCGCTTTCCCGTAAGAGGAAGCGCCGCTGCTCCCCTTCACCGCGCCGGCAATGATACCATCCTTGTCCGCAAACGCAAAATCAAAGCAACTGTCGATTCCGCTCTCATAGTACTGCGCATACGTCGGCAGGTCGTTCCATACCTCCGCCACAATATACGCGTCCTCCTTTTTCTCCTTTACCATGGTATTGAACCATGACAAAATCTCAACATTTGCGGCAATATTTCCCGACTCGTACTCCTTCGCCGCATCCAGACGGAAACCGTCTACGCCCTTCCCCAGCCAAAAATCCACAATCTCCGCAAATTCCCCGCGAACCGCGTCGCTGTCTAAATTCAGATCCGGCATCTCGCTCCAGAACTGTGCCTCGTAATACCACCCCGAACCGCCGATCTCACTGTAGCCGCCCTGATTCTCCCTCGAGAAATGATAGTAATCTACATACGGGCACTCCGCAGCATCCGGGTCCTCTCCCTCGGGCAGATTTTTTAAGTAATCAGCCGCCGTCCGAAACCACTCGTGCTGTGCGGAAGAATGATTCATGACAAGATCGATGATGACATTGATGCCTCTCTCATGACACGCCTTAACAAAAGCTTCGAAATCCTCCATCGTACCATATTCGCTGTCGATCGCACAGTAATCTGTCACATCGTACTTATGGTAGGTCGTAGAAGGCATAACAGGCATCAGCCAGATACCGTCGCAACCGAGATCCGTGTCTGTCGACGGATCGCCGTCGTTGATGTAATCAAGTTTTTCCGTCAGTCCTGCCAGATCGCCGATTCCGTCGCCGTCGCTGTCATAAAAGCTGTAGACGAACACCTCATACCACGTGCGGTAATTATCCTGCGACGCATCCGGCTGCGCCGTATTAAATTTCTGCATGACCGACAGCGCGGTCGCATCCGCTGCTGCCGTATCTGCCCCGTCCGCTTCCGTTCCTGCTGCATCTGTCCCCGCCGCATCCGACGCTCCCGCTGCTTCCGTTCCCGCTGTCCCCGATGTGTCGGAACCTTCCGTTTTGGCACTGTCTGTACCGCACGCCGTACTTCCGAGAAGCATCCCGCCGCACAACAGCAGTGCAAGACTCCTTTTTACAAAATTTACATTCTCTTTCACGTATTTTTCCTCTCTTTCAAAGATGTTTATACAATCATATCATAATTCAGCAATTCCGTAAAAGGGGTACCTGCATTTCTTCTGCCTACCGTCTACTGTTCTGCTGTCTGCCATCCATAACAATCTTGACAAGCTGGATACACACAGTCGGCAGCACTGCCATAAGGAAAACCAGTCCAAGGGCTTTTCCCGAAAGCGGCTCCACCGCAAAGAGCCTCTGCAGCGGCGGCACGAAAAGCACCGCGCCAAGCAGCAGCGCGCCGAGCACGAAGGCACCAAGACTGTACCAGTTGCGTGCAAAACCAATCTTAAAAACGGAATGCCTGCTGCGGCAATTAAAGCCATGGAACAGACGCGCAAGCGTGAGCGTCGCAAACGCCATCGTACTCGCTGCCGTCACACTGGTCGAAAGTCCTGCATAGAAAGAAAACATTGTGCAGGCAGCGATCAGCCCTCCCTGCACAAGCAACAGCGCCATGAATCTCCCGCTTAAGATTCCCGCCTTCGGATCTCTCGGCTTTTCCGTAAGCATATCGTTCTCCGTCGGCTCCATACCGATCGCAAGCGCCGGAAGCGAATCGGTCAGAAGATTGATGAACAAAAGATGTACCGGAGCAAACGGAACCGGAAGCGCGGCGATCGATGTATAGAGCACCGCCATAATCCCCGCCATATTTCCCGAGAGGAGGAACAGAATGGCATTCTTAATGTTTTTGTATACATTCCTGCCGTTTGCGACTGCTTTAATAATTGTTGCAAAATTGTCATCGGTCAGAATCATGGACGCCGCATCCTTCGATACCTCCGTTCCCGTAATTCCCATCGCAACGCCGATATCCGCCGCCTTTAGTGCCGGAGCGTCATTCACACCGTCCCCGGTCATCGATACAATGCGCCCCTTACGCTGCCATGCCTCGACGATACGAATCTTATTCTCCGGCGAGACGCGCGCGAACACCGCAATATGCTCGATGAGCTGGTCAAGCTCTTTGTCCGTCATCGCGTCCAGTTCCGTGCCGATCATCGCGATATCCCCCTCTCCGAAGATACCGATTTCCTTCGCGATGGCGGTCGCTGTAATCTTGTGGTCGCCTGTAATCATCACCGGGCGGATTCCCGCCCGCTTCGCATCCGCCACTGCCGCTTTCGACTCCTCGCGCGGCGGATCGATCATCGCCACAAGACCGAGAAACGTGTAATCGCGCTCTCCCTCCAACGTCAGTGTTTCACCTTTTTCCATTTCCCGGAATGCAAATGCAAGCACGCGCAAGCCTCGCTCGGAAAATTCCAGGTTTTTCTGCTCGATTTCGTTTCGATCCGCCTCCGTCATGGAGCGGACGCCCGCCTCATCCCAGATAGAACAGCTTCTCTCCAAAAGTACGTCAAGCGCTCCTTTTGTGAGCAGCGTCGCCACGCCGTGCAGTTTGTATTTCGTACTCATCAGCTTGCGGTCGGAATCAAACGGCAGTTCTTCTAAGCGGCTCATCTCCTCCCGGAAAAGATCATCGTCGATTCCCGCTTTCCGCACCATCTCAAGAAGTGCAGACTCCGTCGGATCGCCGATTACCTTACCGTCGTCCGTCCGTGAATCATTATTCAAAATAGCATCGTACATCAGATAACGGTGAAGCTGCTGCTTCACGTCAAGCCGCTCCGGTGCGAACACTTCGTGATTCATATAAATCTGTTTTACTGTCATTTTGTTCTGCGTGAGCGTTCCGGTCTTATCCGAGCAGATGACCGATACGCAGCCGAGACTTTCGACCGCCTTTAAATCCTTGATAATCGCGTTTTCACGCGCCATCTTCTGCGTTCCCATCGCCTGCACGATCGTGACGATGGAACTGAGCGCTTCCGGAATCGCAGCCACCGCGAGTGCCACTGCAAACATCAGCGCGTCCAGGATCTCCATCCTGCGGTAGAGCGACAGTCCGAACACAACCGCACAGATTACCATGATAATCACTGCCAGCTTCTTTCCGAAATCATCCAGCGAAACCTGAAGCGGCGTCTTTTTCTCTTTTGCCGTATTCAAAAGTCCGGCGATTTTACCGATTTCCGTATCCATGCCGGTTCCGGTCACGATGACGTTCGCCCTTCCGTAAGTCACGAGGCTTCCCGAATAAACCATGTTCACACGGTCTGCCAAAGCCGTCTCTTCCCCGATGACCCCCTCTGACTTATCTATATTCGTAGATTCTCCTGTCAGTGAGCTTTCATTGACCTGGAGCGAATAATTATGCAGAATCCGCCCGTCCGCCGCCACCAGATCCCCCGCCTCGAGCAGCAGAATATCCCCCGGCACGACTTCCCTCGCGGGAATCTCCATCTTTGTTCCAAAGCGAAGCACCTTCGCATTTGGCGAAGAAAGATTCTTTAAGCTCTCCAATGACTTTTCCGCTTTGACATACTGCACGGTTCCGAGCACCGCATTTAAAATAATGACCACAAGGATGACCAACGTGCTCTCCATATTGCCGGAAAACGCGGAAATCAAGGCTGCAACGATCAAAATTGCGACCAGAAGATCCGCGAACTGTCCAAGGAAAATCTGCGCCACTGTCCGCCGCTTCCCCTCCACGAGAACATTTTCACCATATTCTTTTAAGCGTTCCTTTGCCTCATCCTCCGGCAGACCGTTTTCCGTTGTTTCCATACTTTTCATTACATCTTCTGTAGAAATCTGATACCATTCTTTCATAATCGAACCCTGCCTTTCTCCCGGCTTTTCAGAACAAAAGTGCGCTTTTCACACTCCCGGGCTTCAAATTTTCTGACAGCGCAGCTTTTGTTCCGCGTCATGTATGGCGCTGCGCAACAGCTGCGCATCTGTGCACGCAGCGCTTTTATGCAATAGGACGCAATTTCCTATTACATAAAAATGAGACTTTCAGCGCAGCTACACAATATGTAGCATGCGCTAAAAGTCTCATAACCATGAAATAAAATCATTGGTATGCAACGCCAGACCCAACGGGCCGCGTATGTTGACGCTGCATTTCTTACTACTCCCTTTTAGCTATTTTATTTTAAGGATTGTTTTGAGTATAGCGAGCCGCGCCCGCATTGTCAATCCCACGCGCCAAACCTTAACATATTCTTTACCGCAAAATCCTCTTAATGCCATCTCTCGTACCGTCCGCCGTCCTTCTGTTCCGAGCGCGGTCCATCCTGCCCCACGCCGGAGACTGCCGCCCTCTGCTTTGTCACGGCTTTTTCCCCGTTTTCACATCTTCCGACACAGGCGAGCAGAACCAGAATTTCATGTGCAAGCAGCGGCATAGACGCAAGTATCAGAAGTCTCACCCACTCGAACACACTGAGCTTACAGGTCCCAAACAGACTGATAAAGTACGGTATCTCCGTCACCAAAAGCTGCAGACCGATTCCCACAAAAATTGCTACAATCATAAGACGGTTTTCCAAATGATTCATCCGAAACAACGATGTCTCCACATCACGCATTCCAATCGCATGAAAGAGCTGCGCCATCCCTAACACGGTAAACGCATAGGTCTGGCAACGGTTCAATATTTCCGTCTCTGCGAGAAGCCTTCCGATTCCTGCCGGGGTAACCGCCATCCCCTCCTGCAAAAGCAGCCCTATCGGGTACTGCAGAAACGCCGTCATACTGATTACCGCAATAAGTACGCCGTAAAAACAGGTACATGCCCAACCGCCGCCTGCAAACAGGCTCTCCCCGCCACTCCGCGGCGGTCGGTCCATATAGCTCTTATTCTCCTCCTCGTCGATGCCAAGCGCCAAAGCCGGAAGCGAGTCCGTAATCAGATTGATCCAGAGGATATGACTGGACTTCAGCGGAGCGGCAAGCCCCAGCGCCACCGCCGCAAGCATCGTGATGATTTCTCCGAAATTCGAGGACAGCAGAAAGAGTACCGATTTGCGAATATTCTCATAAATACTTCTGCCCTGTGCAATCGCCCCCGCAATCGTGGCAAAATTATCATCCGTCAGAACAATATCGGCGGCGTTTTTCGCCACGTCCGTTCCCGACATTCCCATCGCTATGCCTACGTCTGCCGATTTAAGCGACGGCGCGTCATTTACACCGTCTCCTGTCATTGCGGCGATCTCCCCGTTTTTCCGGCAGGCAGAGACAATCCGTACCTTGTGCTCCGGCGATACGTGCGCGAACACACTCGTACCCGCGATCCGCACGGCAAGCTCCTCATCACCCATATGCTCCAGTTCTTCTCCGGTGACGCACTCCTTTTCATCCCCTGCGATCCCAAGCTGACGCGCAATCGCAAGCGCAGTGTCCGCACGGTCCCCGGTAATCATGATCGTGCGCACACCCGCACGGCGGAATTCCCTGACCGCCTCCGCCGCCTCCGGTCGGATCGGATCTTCCATTCCCGCAAATCCCAGAAACGTCAGTCCGTTTTCCTCAATTCCCGAGACATCCTCGCGCATTCCAAGCGCCAATACCCGAAGCCCTCCTGCCGTCATCACAGACAGCCCTTTTAGAATCTGCTTCTTTACAGACGGTGTAAACGGCGTTCTTTCCCCGCCGTTTAAGACGTAACGACACCGCTCCAATATCTCGTCCGGCGACCCCTTCGTGTAGGAAATCCTGCGATTGCCCTCACGATGCATCGTCGTCATCATTTTCCGATCGGAGTCGAAAGCAAGCTCATCCACGCGCGGAAGCGTTTTCTCAAGTTCTTCTCTCATGACTCCGAAGCGCGCCCCCAGATCGGCAAGCGCAAGTTCGGTCGGATCGCCCCGACGCTCTCCGCCGCGCAGCGAAGCGTCGTTACACAGCACGAACCCCCGGATAAAATGGCGCTCCTGCTCCGGCTGCAGCCGTTCCGTCTCCAATACTTTTCCATTTACATAACATTTTGTGACCGTCATGCGGTTCTGTGTGAGCGTTCCGGTCTTATCCGAGCACACCACGCTGACGCATCCTAAGGTCTCGACACTCGGAAGCCGCTTCACGATCGTATGTACTTTTACCATCCTCGAAACGGACAGCGCCAGCACCATCGTCACGATTGCCGGAAGCCCCTCCGGCACTGCCGCCACCGCAAGCGAAATCGCTGTAATCAGCATTTCCGCGATATCCCGTTTTTGTAATACAGCGATAAAAAACAAAAGAAGACACAGGAAAATCGATACGGTACTAAGAACCTTTCCCAGATCGGCAAGTCGTTTCTGCAGGGGCGTCATCTGCGTCCCGACGCCTCTTAGCATTCCGGCGATCTTTCCTATTTCCGTGTCCATACCGATTGCGGTGACCCTGCCCTCCCCGCGCCCATACGTCACGTTTGTAGACATATAAGCGTATCTGTGCTCAGCCACGTCCTTTGATACCGGAACCGATTCGCCTGTCAGCGCAGATTCCTCAATTTTTAGATTAACTGCCTCCACCAGTTCCAGATCTGCCGGAACCTGACACCCCGCTTCAAGCACCACGATATCCCCGGGCAGCAGGTCCGCTGCAGGAATCTCCTTTACCTCGCCGTCCTCGCGGATCAACGCGTGCGGGCTTGTCATTGCTTTCAGCGCATCCAGCGCCCTCTTCGCCTTGCCCTCCTGAATCATGCCGACGACCGCGTTCAGCAATACGACCGCCAGAATAATCACCGTATCACCATATTCCCGCAAAAACAGCGAGATCACCGCCGCCACGAAGAGAATAAAAATAAGGGGATCGTTCAACTGCTCCATAAAACTCTCCGCAGTCGATTTGCGCTCCTCATCCTCGAGCACATTCTTCCCCCGTTCTCTGCTACTTGTCCGATATTGCTCTTCCATGTTTGTGCCCCCATCGTCAAAGATTCCCAGCAGGAACCGCCGCAGGACGGCGATTTCTGCTGCTAACTCATCTTATGAGAACATGGACAACTTTATTCCAGATATCGTTCTTCCAATTTATCTACCGGCATCGGTTTTGCAAAATAGTACCCCTGAAATATCTCACAGCCAATTTCAAGCAGCCGCGACACCTGATCTTTCGTCTCGACCCCTTCGGTGACGGTATACATCTCCAATGTCCTGGCAAGGCTCGCAACACTCCTTATAATATTCCAACTCCGCTCTCCATGATCCGTCTTCCTCAAAAATCCCATGTCGATCTTCATAACGTCGACAATGATATCTTTGAGCATGCTGAGCGAAGAGTAACCACTCCCAAAATCATCAATTTCTATTTCAAAGCCATAATCTCTCAGCTTCTGCAAAAGCTCCATCTGTTTTTCCGCCTCTTTCATAAGGACAGTCTCGGTAATCTCGATTTTCAGATTGCAGGGCTTAATGCCGTATTTCTGCACAAGTCCCGTAAATGTCTCATAAAGATCCGTATAATAAAAATCCTTCCCTGAAACATTTACGGAAATGTATAAGTCCTCCCGTCCCTGTTCCTTCCACTTCCGCAGCACCTGCGCCGCCTGATCCCAGACAAATATGTCCAACTTGCTGATCAAGCCGCTCTCCTCCAACGCCGGAATAAAGTCTGCCGGAGAAATCATTCCCTCCTCGGGATGAATCCACCTCACAAGCGCCTCCGCTCCCAGAATTCTGCCGTCCCCTGTCATCTGCGGCTGCAGATAAATGCAGAACTGCATATCTTCAAGCGCATAATTGAATTCCGCTAGAATCCTGCGTTTTATCAGAGAATCCTGTAGCAGCTTGTCGTCAAAATAGGTAATATACCTGTCATAGTTATCCTTGATCTCATCAACTGCGATTCTCGCCTTCTCACACATCGTATTAACCGGCTCCGTGTGATCCTTAATCTCATATACGCCCGCACAAATGTGCATATGATACAAGAACGTACTGAACTTCTTCTGAACATTATACAGAATTTCCTTCATCCGCTCTTCCTTATACTTATCCTTCTCGATCAGTACGCCGAATTCATCCCCCGCCAATCTGCCGTACACGGCAAATTCCTCCGCGGACGCTTTGAGCGTCTTCGCCTGTTCCACCAGAACCTTATCGCCCTGTTCCACACCGAACAGCTCATTGTAAAACTTAAACCCGGAAATATTGGTGCAGAGCAGATAATACTGGCTGCTGCTCGTTCTTAAAACTCTGCCGACTTCCTCCACGAAAAATTCCTGATTGTAGATATTTGTAAGACCATCCCTTGTCATACGGATATTTTCTCTCTCAAGGCGATCCGTCCCGATCTTCGTAATAATTGCGCCGAACAAAATAATACCGAAACAAATGGTATAGTTCAGACAATAGAGACCTGTCGCGTCCTCCGCCTGAATGACCGGCTCATAATGCAGGCTCCACACCCGAAGCACCATAAAAAGGATGAATTCAATAAGCGGAAAAATGTATATCCTTCTCTTGACAGTAAATGGATTAAAGTATACCAGCGCAGACAGCGCAACAAGAATCGCCTGAAAACCAAAATCCCAGCCGATCATAATAACATTAAATACTACGAACAGCTCGATCTCCATATGTACAAGAATCGTAGCAACTTTATAATTCCTCCTGATTACGAGCAACTCCATAATAACATAGAAAATCACGCTTCCCAGATTGTAAAGCCAAAGAGCCTTAATACCATAGCGCAAAAAAATAGCCAGGTAAACAATGTGTACCAACAATGCAAAAATCACAATCAGCTTATATGATTTGTCCATACTTAATGATGATTTGTCCATACTTAATGCTCCTTAACGAAAAGCCAGAAACAATATGGCTTTAAGGGAGACGCTATCGCGTCTCCCTCCTCTTCATTCTCTATTCCAGCACAAACCGGTTGATAACACCGCGAAGATTCTCCACACATGCATAGCATTCAGCAACCATATCATGCGTCGTTCCCGTCTTCTCCACCATATTGCTTGTCTTCTCGGCAATATCGGATACGCCAACGGCGGACTCTCCCACGGTAGCATTGATACCGCTAAGCGCCTGTGCAATCGCCTCGATGGAATTGGCAAGTCCTCCCATCGCATCACGCACACCGTCCATACTGACCTTAAAGGAATCTGCATCCTCCTCATACTGTTCGCTGACCTGTTCAAATTCCTTGTACTCTGTCAGCACCGTATCCTCAAGAAATCCGGTCATCTCCTCCAGACAATCCGCCATATTGGAAACTGCCGCGTTGACTGCCTCCACAATTGTGCCGATATCTTTGATCGCTTTGGAAGTCTGATCCGCCAGACCGCCGATCTCTGTCGCAACAACCGCAAAACCGCGTCCTGCCTCTCCTGCCCTTGCTGCCTCAATGGAAGCATTCAAGGCAAGCAGACTGGTCTGCGAAGAAATCTCCATGATCGTACCGGTAAGCTCGTTGATCTTCTCCACTGCCTTCGAACCCTCGATCGCCTCATCCGCCTTAACCTTGACATTGTTGTAAATATCCATGGTCTTCGCACTGGCTGCCACGGTTCTGTCACGCAGATTGCCCGCGCGCTCCATGACCTCCTTGGACATCTTTGCACCTTCTACCGCCATGTTGTTGATGTCGTCCGCGCCCTCCTTGATGACATTGATATTCTCGTTAATTGTCACAGTAGTCGCCGCCGTCTCCTCCATGCCTGCCGCAAGCTGCTCGCTCGTTGCGGAGTTATCTGAACACATATGGTCTACCGTCTGCGTAATCTCCTGCAGACCGTCAACATTCTCTGTAATCTGCATGCTCGCCGCATCAATATCCGCAATCATCTCTCTCAAATTGTTACGCATAAGATGTACGGAACGCGCCATCGCTCCCGTCTCATCCTTGCGGGCGCGCAGCTTTGCACTGTGCGGATTATGTCTGAAATCCATTCTCGCCGTAGCGTCGATTACGCCGGTAAGCTTCTTGATCGGATCGCACAAAAACATACTTACGATATACCCGATCACGATACAGACTACAAGACTTATAACCGAGAGCGGAATCAGCTTTTTCTGCATGTCGCTCACCGGCTCCATAATCTCGTCCTCATCAGCCGACACGACAACGATCTGCCGGCTTTCCGTAATCGCATACGCTGCATACTTCGTGGTTCCCTTGAACTCATAAGTCACAACTTCATTCGCCGGAACCTGCCCGCTCTTTAGCTTCTCCACGACGCCGCTCACAACCTCGTTCTCCACCGGCTGACCGATCTTATCCGCCGTCGGATGATACAGCATCGTTCCATCCGAATCCACCAGATACGCGTAAGAAGATTCTACCCCAATCATCTTAACGTCGCCTAACAGCTGTGCATATTCTTCCTCACTTACCATATCTGCAGGAATCTGGTCCAGCACATCCGCCGACAACTCCGCCATGCTGAGCACATAATTTGCTCCGACGTCCCCTATTGCCTTCTTAGACTCAATACCCGCATTAATCATCACACCAGATACTGCCAATACCACAACAATAATTGTCAAGAGCGTAATCTTCGCCGAAATGGAATGAATAAATGTTACTTTCTCGGTTTTCTCCATTGTCTTCTCTCCCGTTCCCCCATTGTTCTCTCTGTTCGTTTCCCTAATAGAACGCGCAGGAAACTATTTTCTCTGATACTTTCGTACATATATCATTTTAACACAACTTAAGAAATAAGAAAATACTTAATAAGAAAAAGCGTTGACATAGGAAATATGTCAACGCCTTGTAATGGGCAGAGGTGGATTCGAACCACCGAAGCAATTTGCAGCAGATTTACAGTCTGTCCCCTTTGGCCACTCGGGAA